>Ga0208642_1000262_pt1 | contig 28885 bp, 27 predicted proteins | sample ETN02SmetaG_4_FD_185790 | JGI IMG/M metagenome (GOLD analysis project Ga0208642, IMG submission 185790) | Marine microbial and viral communities from oxygen minimum zone, Eastern Pacific Ocean - ETNP2014F10-02SV251 (SPAdes) (version 2) | ecosystem: Environmental > Aquatic > Marine > Oceanic ...
TCATGTGTGGGACGAGACCGACTATTTTGGAGCCTCGCTTCAGGCGCTGGAAAAACTTTTCACGGGCAAGGGCTATTCCCTGGTGGGTTGTAATATCTCTGGCGCCAACGCCTTCTTCGTGCGCAACGACCTTGTGGGTGACTATTTTCACGCCCCCTTCACGGCGGAAAACCATTATGAGCCCGCCCGCTACTGGATCGTGGACGGCTTCACCTCTGGCCACCCGCCCCGGTTTGGACTTTTTGAGACACCTTAATCGAGGGAAAAGAAAATCCTCGGATCGGTATGTCGTACCCTGACCAGTACTGTATCGCCCTTCTCCACCCCATGATCGCAGTCGAAAAACTGGATGGCTTGGCCCCAATGGGACAGTTCGCCTCCGGGCCCGCTGGACAGGGTAATCTCGTCATCAAGATGAAGCTCGAACCAGAAGGCCACGGCCTGCACCTGTCCGTTCTCCGTGACTGTTACCTCCACCGTCCCATCCTCGCCGGGGCGGACCTCGGAGGCAAAGGGCGGCAGGTCACGGAAATCCACCTCCCAGGCGGGGAAAGGATCGCTTAACGGCTGATGGGCTTCGAGATCAAGATTGATCACGCCATAGAAGGGAACGCGGAACTCGTCGAAGGCGGAGAGGTCGAATCCATCCACCTCACGCACCGGGTTGACGGCGCGCAGGGCAGGAATTTCTATCAGGCGGGCATGGACCGTGGCCGCCCGGGGAATCATCCTGCATCCCGGAGCGGTAAGATGAGCCAGCGCATGGCGCAGGGTGGGGATCACGCCCTCGCCGAGCAATCCGGCATCAAGAATTTCTGAAACCAGTACCGTGGCCGGTTCCGCTATATCTTCACCGACGCGTAGTTCGTTGGACTTCTTGTTGACCACCGTAATGCGGTCGCCATAGCCGTTATCGGCGAGGATGCGGCGGGCCGTCTCCGCCAGGGGCTCCGAAACCTCGCAGGTGGTCACTTCTTGCGCCCCGGCGCGCGCCGCCATCAGCGCCAGCAAGCCAGACCCGGTGCCGATATCGAGAACGCGGGAATTGGTGTCCACGACTTTTTCGATGGCATGGCGATAGCCCTCGTTGCGCCCGGCATCGGCCAGCATGGGGAAATGCCAGCGCGGGATGGAGGTGCTCAACACCTTGCGCAGGGATAGCTCCGCGGCAACATGACCGGGGTCAATCTCCAGGGCCTTGCGGAAAGACCTCCTGGCCTCGCGGCGCTGACCCAGCTCGCTAAGGGCAACGCCGAGATTGCAATGGGCTTCGGCGTTGTTGGGATTGACCTTCAGGGCTTCACCGAGACGTTCGGCGGCGGCCCCGAAGCGGCCCTGTTCGTTGAGAATGGACCCCAGGGCGCACATGGCTTCGGTCAACCGGGGCTCGGCCTTTAGGGCGGACTCGAAATCGGCAGTGGCCTCGTCGAAGCGGCCTATATCTTTCAGCGCGGTGCCCCGGTTATAGAAGGCCTTGGCGTATCCGGGGGCGAGTTCCAGGGCGCGGGCGAAGTGCGCAAGAGCTTCTTCCTGCTGCCCCTGGGCGCGCAGAACCACCCCCAGATTACACAGAATATCCGGTTTGCCGGGACTGGCTTCCACCGCCTTCTCAATGTAAGGCATCGCCTCCTCGTGGCGGCCGTCTTGATGGATGACCAGACCCAGAAGATGCAGCAAGTCGGCATTGCCGGGCATATCCTCCAGCAGGTCCGTATACATAGTCTCGGCTTCCGCCAACCGCCCCGCCTGATGATGGACCACGGCCTCGCGCAGCGTGTTCTGGGAGCCGGATGGGCCGGAATCCGCATCTTTTACCATTATGGAGACCCTCTTTCCTTCCCGTGAAACCGGCGGGCCTTCGTTAAAGGCGGCTAGCGCCGGAAAAAAGCATCCAGACCACTATAACGCCGGGTTATATCTAATGGCGCGGGCTTTTTCTTTTATTGGGAGGAAATCTTCTGCCACAATGACCGCCATTCAAAAGGCAGGGTGATGATGGCCAGTCATAAACAGAATAAAGCCGCGCCGCTGCGGGTGCATATGGTCTGCGGTGAGGACCCCGATGACTGGATTCTAGGCAAGTTCGCGAAAAACCTCGTGTCCGGGCTAGAAAAACTGGGCATCGATGCCTCGCTGGGTAATGCGCCAGACCCAGCGGCAGATATCAACCATTACGTGATCTTCCTCCACTATTCTGGCCAGACCCGTGGGAAAAGCACCCTCATGGTCACTCATGTGGACGATCTCTGGCGTCGCAACCATTTAAAACAGAGCTTGGAAAGTGCCGATCTCGCTATCTGCGTATCACGCCAGACGGTAGCCCAGTTGACGGCTTCGGGCCTTCCTGCAGAAAAGCTCACCTACGTAAACCCCGCCCATGACGGCATCATCACGCCACGCCCCACGGTAATCGGCATCACCACCCGGCTTTATGACGACGGCCGCAAAAAGGAACACTGGATTAAAAAGCTTGCCCCCCTTATCAAGCCTTCAGATTTCTCCTTCCGCATCATGGGCGAGGACTGGGGGGAAATAGTGGCTGCCCTGCGACGTGACGGTTTCCGAGTAGCCTATGAGGAATCTTTTGACGCCGTGGCCTATAGTGGTCTTCTCACTGCCATTGATTACTACCTTTATCTGGGCGAGGACGAAGGTTCCATGGGGTTCGTGGATGCCTTGGCGGCGGGGGTGAAAACCATCGTCGCCCCCCAGGGTTTCCATCTCGATGCTCCGGACGGCATCACCTATCCAGTAAAAAGCTTCGCCGATTTAGCTGATGCTTTTGAGGACATTGCCGCCGAAAAAGCGTGCCGCGCCGCCGCCGTAGCAGGCTGGACATGGGAAGCTTACGCTGAACGACACGCCACTATTTGGCGCGCCCTAACAACGGGTGGGCCTATCCCTGTTTATAGCCAAGACGACGATAACGCGTGGAGCGAAGGGGGTGTCACCACCGCTTCAGTGCACTGGAAGTTCTTGCGCCATTCCCTGTGGCGGCGACTGCGACGACTGAAACGAAAACTCTCCAGACTCCTACCATCATGAACAGAGCGGTTTACTGTCCATGACCCTCTGCCGTATGTGCAAAAATGAGGACCTACGCCTCTTCCTCGACCTCGGTGCCACTGCCCCCGCCGACGAGTTTCTCACCGCCGACGAGCTTGCTGCACCGCAGGCAGCTTATCCCCTGCAGGTTATGAGCTGCGGCGGCTGCGGCCTGGTCCAGCTCGGCCATGTGGTGGACCCGGAAATCCTCTACCGCAAGAACTATCCCTACGAGGCCTCCGTGACCCGCGCCGGACGCCGCCACTGGGACGAATTCGCGGCCACCGCCTGCGCCATGATGGGGCTTGGCAGCGACGACCTGGTGGTGGATTTCGGCAGCAATGTGGGCGTGCTTCTGGAAATGTTTGCAAACCGCGGGACGCGGGTTCTGGGCATTGACCCCGCACCCAATATCGTCGCCATCGCCAATGAGCGCGGGGTGGAAACCCTGTGCGGCTTCTTCAACGCCAAGACCGCCGATGCCGCTCTTGCGCTCAAGGGCCAAGCCAAGGTCATTACCGCCACCAACGTGTTCGCCCATATCGATGACCTCGACGAAGTCATGGCGGCAGTGGACAGCCTACTCACCCCCGACGGTGCCTTCATGGTCGAGGCCCCGTCGCTCGCCAATCTGGTGCGCCACCTCGAATACGACACCATCTACCACGAACATCTTTCCTATATCTCAGTGAAACCGCTGGTGGCCTTCCTGGCGCGTTTCGGCATGCATATCTTCGACATTCACGAAAAAGACATCCACGGCGGCTCCATCCGCATTTTCATTCGCCGCGACGGTGCCCCCGGTCCAGAGACCACAGATGCGGTGGCGCGGCATCTCGAGATCGAGGACAAGGAAGGTGTCTATGACATGGCGCGGCTCGCGCGCTTTGCCGAAGACGTAGCCGAAAACCGCCGCCTGCTGAGGGAACTCATCTGCGGGCTGAAAGACCAGGGCAAGCACCTCGTCGGCGTCAGCGCCCCGGCCAAGGGCATGACCCTGCTCAATTACTGCGGCCTGGGGAAAGATGTTCTCGATTTCGTCACCGAGAAATCACAGCTCAAGATCGGCAAGTTCACGCCGGGCCAGCATATTCCGGTTCGGCCCGACGCGGCGCTGATTGAGGAGAGGCCTGACTATGCCCTGTTGCTGGCCTGGAACTTCGCCGAGGAGATCATGGGCAACCTTTCTGATTATGTAGCTACCGGGGGTAAATTTATCATTCCCATCCCCACGCCAAGAATCGTGTAATCAAAAGCCCCCTCAAGCCGCCCTGGCAACCACGCTCATATTCCAGTCATCGTCCGAAAGTTCGCGGTTGATATCGGGAAAGGCACAGATATGCACGGTCTCGAACCCGACGTCCCGCAACAGGGTCTCTGCCTGTTCCCGGAACAGATAACGCACTATGTGATTTTCCTCCGATTCTTCGGCCTCGCCCTCCGGTGAAACGCGCCGCACCTGGACATCCACCTCCACTACCTGTTTGCCCTCATCAAGAACCGATGTCACAGAACGGGTCACGATACCGCCTTTACTATCAGAAAATTCCCGCTCACGGGCTTTGGGTTTTTGCGCCATCACCGCGGCGCCGTTCCAAATATCGAACAGGAACAGCCCGCCTTCTTCCAGATGACGGCGGGCGGTGGCGAAGGCGGCGGCCATCTCGCCCTCCTGCGCCTGATAGCCCATCACCGCGAACATGGAGATCACGGCGTCAAAGGTCCGCCCCGCCTCCACCTCGCGCACGTCGCCTTGCAAGAAATCAGCCGTAATTCCTGCTTGCGCCGCCTTGCGCCGGGCTTGATCGAGCATGGTCTGCGACAGGTCCACCCCGGTCATCTCATAACCGCGCGCGGCCAGGGGCAGCACATGGCCGCCGGTGCCACAGCCCAGATCGAGCACCGTCTTCACCGTTCCCGTGGCGAAGCGGCCGAACACCGCCTCCACGAAATCACATTCGTCCTCGTAATCCTTGGACTCGTAGAACAGGTCGTAGAAATTTCCCTGGTCTTGGAAAATGCCGTCGCTCATTCCCGCTCTCAAGCCCTGTCCAGGACCGCCGTCACCGCCTCGCAGACGCGCTCTATCTGTTCTTCGGTAAGGGTCAACCCCGAGGGCAGATAGAGGCCGCGGCGGGCGATGCGTTCGCTGACGGGATAGCTCTCGCCCTTAAATAACCCCCGGTCGCGCAGCACCGGCTGCTCGTGCATGCCGAGAAAGAAAGGACGCGTAGCAATACCTTGCGCCTCCAGACGGCGGGCGCACTCTTCCGCGTCGAAAGGCACCTCGTCGCCCAGCACTATCCCGTACATCCAGTAAACGTTTTTCGCCCAGTCGCGCTCCACCGGCAGGGCGAGGCGTGGCTCGTCACCCAGCCGCTCGCCATAGGCCGCGCCCATGCGGCGCTTTATCTCAATATGATTTTCCACCGCTTCCGCCTGGGAGAGACCGATGGCAGCCTGAAGGTTTGTCATGCGAAAATTGCGCCCCAGCTCGGTATGGCGGAAACGGCGGTCGCTGCGGAAACACATGTTGCGCAGATAGGCCAGTCGCTCGATGTAAGTCCCGTCGCGCGTTACCACCATGCCGCCCTCGCCGCTGGTAACTATTTTGTTGGCGTAGAAACTGAAACACCCCATATCGCCGATGGCGCCCACGCGCCTTTCCTTGTATTCGGCGCCGTGGGCTTCCGCTGCGTCCTCGATCACCGCCAGGCCGTGTTTATCAGCTAGCTCCATCAGCGGGTCCATGTCCACCGGGTGGCCGAAGATATGCACCGGCATGATGGCCCGCGTCCGGGACGTAATCTTTTCGGCCACGGCGTTCACGTCCATGCACCAGGTGTCGGCTTCGCAATCCACCAGCACCGGCACTCCGCCGGCGGCGATCACGGCCATGGCGCAGGAAATGATGGTATAGGAGGGCAGAATCACCTCCGAGCCCGGCTCCAGCTCCAGCGCCGCCATGGCAATCTCCAGCGCCGCGGTGCCGCTGTTCACGGCCACCCCCGCCTGGCCGCCGCAAAAGGAAGCCCAAGCCTCCTCGAATTCACCGATGAAACGCCCTTCCGACGACACCCAGCCGCTTTCCACGCATTCGGCCACGTATTTCGCGGCGTTGCCGCCGATCAAGGGTTCATTTACGGGAATTGAGGTCATGAGTGAATTCTTCTCCGCTCAGGCGTCCGGGTCCCGGAGCGGCGTTTCCAAACGGAAAGTATCGTCCTCGTAGTTTTCGCCGCCGCGCGGGCCTCTGGTCAGCACCAGAAAGGTGGTGTCCTCCAGCGCCTCGAAGGCGTGGCCTTCCTGAGGCATGTTGACAATCAGATCGCCTTTGCTGAGAACCGCCGTGCGCACCGGCTCGCCAGGCATCTGGCTCAGCGCCTTAAGTCTTCCATCCATCACATAGACGTACTGCACCGTCTCCTTGTGCACGTGGTTGCCGCGCAGCGCACCCTTTTTCGAGGTAATAACGGTGACGTAATCGATGGGCTCCTGGCGCAGGATATCGGCTATAGCGCCGCGCTCATCCTCGAAATCGGGGGTGATTTTAGTCACGTCCATGCGTGCCTCCTCAAGCTTTCGTATTTTCGGGGACTATAGGCAATGGGCCGCGCTGCGAACACCGCCTTTTTTACACCCAGCCCCGCCTTCTTCCTCGCCCTTGCGGAGAAGCTGGCCCATGGGTAGCTTTCTTGAGCACACCCATTACCTTTTACCACGGAAGAGACATGGCCGCGCAGCAATCGGGCGTTTCCTTCGTCACCACGCTCTACAACAAGAAACCCTACCTTGAGGCCGTCTGCTCCTCCCTGCAACGCCAGCAAGGGGCGTTCGAGCACGAGTTCATCTTCGTCGATGACGGCTCCGATGACGGCACCGGCGCCGAGGTAAAGCGGCTGACGGCGGGCTGGGACAATGTGACGGTGGTGGAACAGGCCAATGCCGGGGCGGCTGGGGCTCATAACGTGGGGGCGGCGCGAGCCTCCATGCCTTTTCTCAAATTCCTCGACGGTGACGACGTGCTCACCCCCCGCGCCACAACTTGGCTCCTAGACGCACTGGAAACCACTGGAGCCGGCTGGGCTTGGGGCAATCTCGGGAAATACAGCCTGGACAGGACTACGCCCGATGGGATCACGTCCCCCACACAAGTTCCGAAAACCCCGCCATCTGCAGAAATCATGGCTGACCCCCTGGCCTTTTTCATCCGTAATATCCCTGCTAATTCCACCTCTCTGCTAGTGGAAAAAGCACTTTACGACCGCGTAGGCGGTTGCGACGAACGCCTGCGCTCCCCCGATTACACCCTGTTTCTACGCCTTGCCGCAGCAGCTCCCACCGCCCATGTAGCGGCACCAGTGGGGCTGGTGCCTATGCAAGCACCGGGACGGCTTTCGGGCCAAAAACGGCGTTCGCGCTATGAATCGGTGCTAGCGCTACGCTATCTGGTTGCCGAGACACATGCCCTTTCACCTACCCACCGGCAGCAGGCCATGCGCCGCGCGGTAAGCCGCGCCTGGCTGTTCGCACGGCGGGAAAACGGCTGCGGCATTCTCAGTTCCCATTTCCTACGCCTGGTTCGCAGCCGCCTGCCATGGCCGGTAAATGCGGTCTCCTTAATCACCGCCTCCCTTGCCGCATTTACCGAGGATGGCCGCATCCAGCGCCCCATCGCCTGGCGGCCACCAGGATCGCCCCCACAACCATTCATTGATGGCGATCCCCCGGCCACAGTTCTATGACCGGCGGTATCGCGCTAAGCTGATGCCCATGAAATGACTACTTTCAAAAAGGACGTCACATGAGACTGACAAGCTGCCACAATTTTCAAGATTTTCGGAAGCTTGCTAGACGGCGCCTGCCCTCCCCCATATTTCACTATATCGATGGTGCAGCAGATGATGAAATAACCCACCGCCGCAATACATTGGCCTATGAGGATGTAGATTTAATACCCAGCGTCTTGGCGGGGGTCGAGAACGTAGATCTATCTACAACCATTTTTGGTAAGAAAATTGAATTGCCTTTATATTGCGCGCCGACCGCTTTGCAGAGGTTGTTCCACCACGAAGGTGAGCGGGCGGTAGCAAAAGCCGCGCAGAAATATGGAACGATGTTCGGCGTTTCCTCTCTCGGCACGGTGAGCGTGGAAGAAATTGGCGCTATGATAAATACGCCTAAGATGTTTCAGTTTTATTTCCACAAGGACCGCGGCTTAAACAATAGTATGATCGAGCGCGCTAAAGCCGCTAAATTTGATGTGCTGGCTCTTACTGTGGATACGATCACTGGCGGCAACCGGGAACGTGATCTGCGTACTGGGTTTACCTCACCTCCAAAACTAACACTGTCCAGCTTTTTTAGTTTTGCTTGTAAGCCCTTGTGGACGATCAATTATCTAACCAAGCCAAAATTTGAGTTGCCACATCTGCAAGATTATGTCGGTGAAGGGACAAATATAGCGGTTTCGATAGGGTCGTATTTCTCAACCATGCTGGATCAATCGATTAATTGGGATGATGCAGAAAAGCTCTGTTCGCAATGGGGTGGACATTTTGCCCTGAAGGGCGTGATGAGTGTCGAAGATGCTAAGAGAGCAGTTGATATCGGGTGCACTGGGATCATGGTGTCGAACCACGGAGGTCGGCAGTTAGATGGCGCGCGGGCGCCGTTTGACCAACTGGCAGAAATTGTCGATGCGGTAGGTGATAGGGTTGATGTGATATGCGAAGGCGGCATTCAGCGCGGGACTCATGTTTTAAAGGCCTTGTCTGTAGGTGCCAAAGCATGTTCGGGGGGGCGTTTGTATCTCTATGCTTTGGCTGCAGCGGGGCAGGCGGGTGTGGAGAGGGCATTGAATCAATACCGCACTGAATTAGAACGCGGCATGAAATTGATGGGGTGTACTTCGATTGATCAGCTCAGCCGTTCAAATTTAAGGTTCCGCTGATCACGCGTAATTGCCAGGATGCGTGAGCTTGTGTTGTAGCGTAAATCTAGATAATGACCTCAAAACCTTCAAAAACTGGGGGGCCTAGATAAACGTCGCTGTGCTCACCTGCTCTCTTATGCGCTAGGCGGAATGCCTCCGATTTTGTCCAATTAATGAAATCTGCCTGGGATTCCCAAGTGCTGTGTGAAGCATACAGTGTGTGGGTCTCTTCTGTGTCACTCCTAATTAGATGAAACTCTACGAATCCAGGCACATTATCTAAATGAGTTTCACGTTCCTTCCACATTTTCTCAAAATCCGTTTCTCGACCCAAAACGATCTTAAAACGGTTCATTGCTATATACATTTGTCAGACTTTTGTTTGATGTCTTGGCTGGTCACAGTAGAACCGACCGCGAGGTGGCGCTCGCAGCCGTCAGGGCAGCACGCCTATGCGTTCGTGTATGTCGTCTCATCAATACAATGCGATTTGTGTTAGTGCCGCGTTTGTTGTTTTTCACGCCCCAGCAGTTGGACGTTTTAGTGAAAATCTGAGAATTAACGACAACACACAAAGGCGTCAATGGCAGCCCTTTTATAGCACTGAGAACTAGGTCCTCCAGTTCAACAGAGCCGTTCCTAACCTCCCCAACCTCGAAGGCAATGTGTCCATCAGGGCGGATAACTCGCCCTAACTCTTTAAACACTCCCCGTGCAAATTTGATCCATTCTTCTGGTCTTTTGTGAATAGAAATTGGAACAGTTGTTGGGTCAATGTTCAAGAACCAACATCGCAGCCAATTGTCATCTGCATATTGAACGACATCCAGGAAAGGTGGAGAGGTGACGACCAAATCAACAGAAGTGGCATCAATATTTGGTGTTGAATTTGCCGACGCGACCATAAGTGTATAGCCGGGACTTTCAGTTATCGGGCCGTCCTTCAGTAGGGAGTAGGATTTTTTTAAAATTAGAGACGGCACATCTTTTTTCTGGGGGATTTGTGCTCGGCGCATATTTATCTTCTTTTGCGTGTCAACCGTGACCGCCTGGTTGGGGGGCATCGTGTAAACGGAAAAGAAGCCAGGTGAATGACCGGTCAACCGATTTATGGCAACCATTCTGATCCATAAATCAGTGGGATCAAGCTGGTTAGATTCCTTTCGATCCAAGAACCAGCTCCGTAATGCATAAATCTGTTTAAGGGTTTCCCTGTGGAAGAAAACGAGTAATTCATCATCTACGTTACCGGAGTAACTCCAGTCGATATTTTTTAGGCGTTCCTCAATATCTGACAGGCGTTGTTGCAGAAGCCTTGGTTCAGTCAAGGCCACACTGAGAGGGTTAATATCTACTCCGATAGCTTTCCTTCCCATTAGCGCCGCCTGAATAGGCGTGGTTCCTCTGCCCATAAACGGGTCGTAAACAGTATCCCCCGGGGAAGTCAGCCTGCTAATGAAAAACTCTGGCAGTTGAGCCTTGAAACACGCCCTGTAGCTGATTTCGTGGATTTTATGTGATTGACGTTGTCGTGCCGTCCAGAACTCATTCCATAAGAACGGAATACCATGACGTTCTTCAACTAGTGTCTGGTTTCCGTTGTGGCTAAAACCAATCAGCTCATTGACGATGCCGCCATTGTCAAATTGGTCATTTAGTAGATTAAGCTGGCAGGCTGGCATTTGAATTTCACTGCATTAGAGCTAATACCGTTGATGCTTCTCGAATATGCGCGATTAACAACACCTAGACATTTATATAATCATTTATACCAAATGATGGGAGATGCATACATTAAGAGAGGATGGGAAGATGGGTTTGAAGTCGCAAGATCGGTAGATAAAACTACTACTCGTCCCTAAGACCACTATTTTTGGTATTTAAGAGAGCACCTATCATAGCTGTTCTCGATTACGCCGCCTCATAGGCAGCCATACTCACGGGCTGACGCTTGGCTCCCCAGTCACCTGGCGCGGCCTCAAAAACCCCGGCGCAGGGCACACCACAAGAGGCGCACTTCCCCTGCGTATCCAGGTTCCACGCCCCCAGTCTATACCAGTCCCGCTCGATCAGCAGGATGCCGCATTGATGGCAATAAGTGCTGCCGCCTTCGCAGTCGTGCACGTTTCCGGTATAGGCGTGGCGTATCCCGCGTTGCTGTGCGATCTCCCGCGCCCGGCTCAAGGTCTGCGGCGACGTGGGTGATATGTCCATCATCTTCCAGTCGGGGTGGAAGGCGGAAAAATGAAGCGGCACGTCGGGGCCGAGCTTCTCCGCCACCCAGCTACAGAGTTCATGGAGCTCGGCGTCACTGTCGTTTTTGCCGGGGATCAGCAAAGTTGTGATCTCGACCCAGACCCCGGTCTCGTATTTCAGATATTCCAAAGTTTCGAGAACCGGCGCCAGTTCGCCCGAACAGATCTTCTTGTAGAAACGCTCGCTGAAGGCCTTCAAATCCACATTGACGGCGTCCATATGGCGGAAGAACTCCTGCCTCGGCTGCGCGCACATATAACCAGAGGTTACCGCCACGTTCCTGATCCCCTGTTCGTGGCAGGCGGCGGCAACGTCTACGGCGTATTCATGAAAGATAATGGGGTCGTTGTAGGTAAAGGCCACAGAGCGGCAGTCTAAATCACGTGCTGCAGCGGCAATAGCCCGCGGTCCCGCGCGCGAGGTCAGGCGATCGAACTCCCGCGATTTGCTGATATCCCAGTTCTGACAGAATTTACAGGTAAGGTTACAACCCGCCGTACCAAAGGAGAGCACCGGAGTGCCAGGCAGGAAATGGTTGAGCGGCTTCTTTTCGATGGGGTCGATACAGAACCCGCTGGAGCGCCCATAAGTGGTGAGAACGATGGTATCATTTTCACGGGCGCGTACGAAACACAGGCCGCGCTGCCCTTCATGCAGGGCGCAGTAGCGCGGGCACAACTCACAGCGTACGCGGCCGTCCTTAAGGTGGCTCCAGAACCGTCCGGGAACAGTGTCCTTCAAGGCTTCCGGGGTAGTGTCAGCATCCATAAGCATCAGATGGGAAATGGGGGCTAGGAATCAACATACCACGCCCCCTCACATCGCACCCCCTTTACATGAGCACATGGTGACGCTACCTGTTAGGAAGGGCAGAAGATTGGAAAAATTAAGTAAATACGCCATGACCCAGACCCCATCACAAAGCTCGTCAGATTTCATCCGCCCGCCCGTAGTAGCTGGACAGTTCTATCCTAGCGACGCCGTGAAACTGGCCGCCGAAGTGGACGGCTATCTCGCCGCTGCGAAAGCCGGAAGTGTAGGAAAAGACGACACATCGCCAAAGGCCCTTATCGTACCCCATGCCGGCTACATGTATTCCGCCCCGGTGGCGGCTACCGCCTATGCAAGTCTTACTCCCCTGCGCAGCATTGCGCACAGGGTAGTAATCATGGGACCTGCCCACCGCGTTATGCTCAACGGACTGGCACTGAGTGGAGCCGCTTCCTTCGCAACGCCACTGGGTGAGGTGGCGGTTGACCACGAAGCCTACGAAGCGATTGTCGATCTTTCTCAAGTCTGTGTTATGGACGAAGCCCACGCCTCGGAACACAGCATCGAAGTGCATCTTCCCTTCTTGCTTTCCTGTCTCGACGATTTCGCTATAGTGCCGCTGGTAGTGGGGAGGGCTTCAGCACAAGAGGTGGCGCAGGTGCTGGAGCGCCTGTGGGGCGGGCCAGAAACCCTGATCGTGATTTCCTCGGACCTCAGCCATTACCACGATTACGATACGGCCACGCGCATGGACGCCGCCACCTCACACGCCATAGAAACCCTCGCGCCGGACGACATCGATGAGGAAGGCGCCTGCGGCCGTATTCCCGTGCGCGGCCTACTCACCGTAGCCAGGGAAAAGGGCCTTCACGCGCAAACAGTGGACCTGCGTAATTCCGGTGATACCGCGGGTCCCTGCGACCAGGTGGTGGGCTATGGCAGCTATGTCGTCTCCTGATTCCATCGCCGCCGATTGTACTGCGGAGAAAGGCGTGGAGATGAGCGCGGAGGAGATACTGCGCCGCCACGGCAAGACCCTGCTCCGCCTTGCCGCCGACTCCATTGATCACGGCCTGCGCGAAAACCGCGCCCTGGCGGTGGCGGTGGCGGACTACGCCACCGATCTCGGGGCTCCCGGGGCCAGTTTCGTCACCCTGAAAAACGGAGACAGCCTGCGCGGTTGCATCGGCTCGGCCTTGGCCCATCAGGCGCTGGTGCTCGACGTGGCCGCAAACGCCTTCGCCGCAGCCTTCCGCGACAGCCGCTTCCCGGCGCTGGAAACCCACGAGCGCGGAGATCTCTCCATTTCGGTATCGGTGCTCTCGGCGCCTGAGAATATGAACTTCGCGAGTGAGGCAGAGCTTCTCTCCCTACTGCGACCCGGCATTGACGGCCTCATCATCAATGATGGCGTCCACAGCGCGCTGTTCCTGCCCGCGGTGTGGGACTCCCTGTCCGACCCACGCATCTTCCTGGAACACCTCAAGCACAAGGCGGGCTTGTCCGCCGATCACTGGTCGGATAGCTTCACGGCCCGGCATTTCACCGCTGCCGCCGTCACCCTGTTCACCGACGGCGCCATTGCCCATGGCGAGGACTGAGCCTCCTTTCTTCTTCCTCGTTTAAGCATCCCGCCACAATCCCTCGAAAGGGCCGGCATGATTACCGACCGCCTTCTCCATGAAATCATTTCCATCGCCCTTGCCGCCGGCGACATCATCATGGACATCTATGGCGGTCCAGTAGAGGTCAAGACCAAGGACGATTCCTCCCCCGTTACCCTGGCCGATGAGGCGGCGGAAAAACACATCCTGGCCGCGCTGAAGGCGCTCACCCCTAACATTCCCGTGGTGGCGGAAGAATCCGTGGCCGCCGGGGCCATACCCGACATCTCGGATGGGCATTTCTGGCTGGTTGACCCGCTCGACGGCACCAAGGAGTTCATCGGCCGTAACGGCGAGTTTACCGTCAATATCGCACTCATTATGAACGGCGTCTCCGTACTCGGCGTGGTCCACGCCCCGGCCAAAGACCGCACCTTCTACGGCGCCAAGGATGAAGGCGCCTTCTGTTTTGAAGACGGCGAAGCCCACGCCATCGCCGCCCGACCCGCGCCTACCGACGGGGTGGTGGTGGTAACCAGCCGCTCCCACGGGGCGGGCGAAGAACTCGACGCGTTTCTCTCGGACCTTAAGATAGCGTCCACCAGCCATGCCGGAAGCTCGCTTAAATTCTGCCTTGTGGCGGCGGGCGAGGCCGATGTCTATCCCCGTTTCGGGCGCACCATGGAATGGGACACCGCCGCCGGCCAGGCGGTGCTCATGGCCGCGGGCGGACGGGTGGACACCACCGCCGGTGAGCCTCTTCTCTATGGCAAGGAAGGGCTGGAAAATCCCCATTTCATCGCCTGCGGCGCGGCCAATCCATAGGGATGGGAAAATCTGCCTTTGATGGGAATTTCGGTTATCTTGACCTTCGCACTTCCTCTTCCCACACTCTTATGTACAACAACATATCTACCTGACGTGCTGGCCCTTTGGGTCCACGTGTAATTGCCGCCGTAACTCTTGCGGTGACTTGAACCCGGCGTCACGACCGCGGATGGTGTACTCGGGCGAGACAAAAGGAGAGCCACCTTTTTTGAAAGGCGGCTCTCGATTTCCATATACCCCGTCTTTCCTTATAGTCTCTACACTTGCGTCCTACCGCAACCACCGTCACGGAAAGCCCCATGCCGCTATGCCGCAATATCGCCTCTTCTCCGTCGCCCCTCATCGCTCCCACTACCCCCGACGAGGCGGGAATCGCACGCGCGGCAAAGGCGCTGAAAGCGGGCCAACTGGTGGCTTTTCCCACCGAGACAGTCTACGGGCTGGGTGGCGATGCCACTTCTGACACAGCCGTTGCCGCCATCTTCAAGGCCAAGGGGCGGCCTCGCTTTAATCCACTCATCGTCCATGTAGCTGACAAAGAAGCTGCAGAAACCCTAGTGGATTTCGACGAGTGCGCGCGCAAGTTGGCAGAGGCCTTCTGGCCCGGGGCACTGACCTTGGTGTTGCCGCGCCGCAACGACTGCCCGGTATCGCTGCTGGCCAGCGCCGGCCTCCACAGCCTCGCCCTGCGCGTGCCTGCCCACGGGGTGGCGCTGGACCTGCTCGCTGAATTTGCCCGCCCCGTGGCCGCGCCCAGTGCCAACCCTTCCGGCACCATCAGCCCCACCACCGCTTCCCATGTGGCCGCATCGCTGGGCGATGCTGTGGCCCTCATTCTCGATGGCGGACCTTGCGCCATCGGGCTCGAATCCACCGTTATCGGCCTCACCGGAGATGCGCCCCTGCTGCTGCGCCCCGGCGGCGTCACGGCCGAAAAGGTGGAGGCCGTCACCGGACCTCTAGACCGTCCCGAAACCGGTTCCGACGCCGCGCCCAGCTCTCCTGGCCGGCTCCTGCAGCACTACGCGCCGGCGCGTCCGCTGCGCCTCAACGCAGAAGACATCATTCCCGGCGAAGCCCTGCTTTCCTTCGGGCCGCACGCCATCACCGGCGCGGCGGCCGAGTGCAATCTCTCGCCCGGCGGCGATCTCACCGAGGCGGCGGCCAATCTGTTCGCCATGCTGCGCGAGCTCGATCGCCCCGTCCATACGGCCATCGCCGTCATGGCGGTGCCCGAAACCGGGCTCGGGCTCGCCATCAACGACCGCCTGCGCCGCGCCACCAATCCTGTAGCCACTCCACAAGAGCCGACGCCATGAGCGTGCCACTCCCTGCCGCCCACGCAACCCCCACGCCGGAGCTTCTTCAAGCCCTCAAGGACGCCGTCGGCGACAGGGGCTGGAGCGACGACCGTCAAGACATGGCCCCCCATCTGGTGGATGAGCGTGGCCTCTATTACGGCGTCACCCCCCTCCTGCTGCGCCCGGCCACCGTGGACGAAGTGTCGGCCTGCGTGCACCTGTGCACCGAGGCCTGCGTGCCCATCGTGCCCCAGGGCGGCAATACAGGGTTAGTGGGGGGCGCAGTTCCCTTCGAGCATGGCGGCGAGATTCTGCTCTGTCTGTCGCGCATGAACCGCATCCGCGAGGTGGACACGGTGAACAACTCCATGACCGCGGAGGCGGGTTGCATCTTGGAAACGGTGCAGACGGCGGCTCGCGACGCCGGGCGCTACTTCCCGCTCTCACTGGGGGCCCAGGGAAGCTGCCAGATCGGCGGCAACATAGCCACCAATGCCGGCGGCTGTGCGGTGCTACGCTACGGCCATATGCGCGAGCTGGTGCTGGGAATCGAGGCGGTGCTGCCCAACGGCCGGGTCTATGACGGCTTGAAGTCCTTGCGCAAGGACAACAGCGGCTACGACCTCAAGCAACTCCTCATCGGCTCCGAGGGCACACTGGGGATCATCACCGCGGGGGTTCTTAAACTCTTTCCCCCGCCCGTGGAGCGGCATACCACCTTCGCCGGCGTCGCCAGCCCCGAGGCCGCTCTCGCTCTCTTCTCCCGCGCCAGGGAGGCCCTAGGCGACGCCGTTACCGCCTTCGAGCTGATGCCCCGCATCGCGCTTGATTTCGTGCTCACCCATATTCCAGGAACCCGCGACCCGATGGCCGCACCCCACCCCTTCTATGTGCTCTGCGAGGCCACCGCTACCCGCCGCGATCCCGCTTTGGCCGACGCCCTCCACGTCCTGCTGGAAAAGGCGCTGGAGGCCGGGCTCATCAATGATGCCACGGTGGCCGCCGGAGAAACCCAAGCACAAGCCCTGTGGAAGCTGCGCGAGAGCGTGTCAGAGGCCCAGAAGCATGAAGGCGGCAGCATCAAGCACGATATTTCGGTGCCCATCGCCACCCTGCCAGGCTTTATCGGGGAAGCCTCCGGACGCGTGGAAAGACTGATCCCCGGGGTGCGGGTGGTAGCCTTCGGCCATGTGGGCGATGGCAATATCCACTTCAACTTAAGCCAGCCAAAGGACACCGAACGCGAGGCCTTCCTCTCGCGCTGGGATGAGGCCAGCCGTTTGGTTCATGACACGGTGGTGGACATGGGCGGCAGCATCAGCGCCGAGCACGGCATCGGGCGGCTCAAGCGCGACGAGCTGGTGCGGCTCGCCGACCCGCTGGAGCTGGACCAGATGCGCGCCATCAAGCGCACGCTGGATCCCCACAACATCATGAATCCTGGCAAGCTGGTGCTGCCAGGCTGAGACAAGGGAATCGGACCATGACACGGGAAACCCTGCCCCTAACGCCGCGCCTTTACGACTATCTGCTGTCGGTGGGCGTACGTGAACACCCGGTGCTGAAAAGGCTCGCCGCCGAGAGTGACGCCCTGCCCGACGCCGAGATGCGGATTTCCCCGGAACAGGGGGCTTTCATGGCCCTGCTGGTAGAAATCATGGGTGTGAAACGGTGCCTTGAGATCGGCGTCTTTACCGGCTATTCGGCGCTCGCCGTGGCCCTAGCCTTACCCGCAGACGGGCGTATCGTGGCCTGTGACGTAAACCGGGAATGGACGGCGGTGGCGCAACGCTACTGGACCGAGGCCGGGGTCAAGGACAAGATCGACCTGCGCCTGGCCCCGGCCCTGGAGACCCTTGACACCCTTATGGCTGAGGGTGCGGTGGGTAGTTTTGACTTCGCTTTCATCGACGCCGACAAGAGCGAATACGCCGCCTATTACGAACGGGTTCTGGAACTGCTGCGTCCTGGCGGGCTCATGGTGGTGGACAATGTGCTGTGCGGCGGCAGGGTTTCCGACGCGAGCGATACCTCCGCCGACACGCTGTCGCGGCGCGACTTCAACGCCGCCCTCCACCAGGATAAACGTATTACCCTCTCCATGATCCCCGTGGCCGATGGTCTGACTCTGGCCGTGAAACGGCCGTGAGAGCGCCGTGACCTGTTCAAGGCGAAGACTTTCTCTATGATGCAATCATGACAGACACCCCGGAAACAGACAGCGCCACCTTCGCCCCCTTCGTGCGCCTGCTCGGGCGCGGCCCCGGCAAGTCCCGTGCCTTGACCCACGACGAGGCCCGCGACGCCATGACACTGATCCTTAAGGACCGGGTGGCCCCGGAACAGCTCGGCGCATTTCTCATGCTCATGCGCTACCGCCGCGAAACGGCGGAAGAACTGGCGGGATTCGTGGAGGCTGCGCGGGCCCTGTTGGCGCCCCTGCCCGATGATGCGGCTGCCGTTGATCTCGACTGGCCTTCCTATGCTGACCGCCACAAACAGCTTCCCTGGTTTGTGCTCTCGGCCCTGCTGCTGGCGAAAAACGGTGTCACCGTAGCCATGCACGGCATCGCCGGGCTGGAAGACGAGGACTTAGCTCCCACCACCCGCGCTGCGCTCGCCCATCTCGGGATCACACCCTGCGCCTCACTACAGGACGCCGCCGCGCGGCTCACCAGCGAGACCCTGGTCTACCTGCCGCTGGAGACCTTCGCCCCGCAACTCGGGACCCTGTTTGCCCTGCGGCCCATGTTTGCCCTGCGCTCTCCTGTGAACAGCTTCGCCCGCGCCCTAAACCCCCTGCGCGCGCGCGCGCATATGACCGGCGTCTTTCATCCCGATTTCCGCGACCTCCACCGCGACACCTCGCGCCTCACCGGCCAGCCCCGCGCCTCCGTATTCAAAGGCGGCGGCGGCGAGGCCCAGCGCAATCCGGGAAAACCCTGCCTCGTGCTCATGGTCAATGACGGCGTGGACGGCGAAGAGGAATGGCCGGCGCTTACCCAAGACCCCTATGACTGGCGCGGCGAACCCCACGAGGTGGCCCGCCTTGCCGCCCTGTGGAAGGGCGATATCGATCACCCTTGCGCGCAAGCCGCCGTCACCGGTACCGCGGCGTTGGCGCTGAAGCTTCTGGGCCGCGCCGAAACATCAGACGACGCCGACGCCATGGCGCAACAGATGTGGGCCGGGCGCACGCCCCTCGACTGACGACCTACCCTGACGGAAGGACCCCCCATGACCAACGCCATCACGGCCCGGCTTAAAGAACTGGGCATCACCCTGCCCCGGCTCTCCGCTCCTCTCGCCAATTACCTGCCCACGCTGATTTCGGGAGGGCATCTTTATGTCTCCGGGCAACTGCCCATGGCCGACGGCGCAGTCACATATACGGGCCGTCTCGGTGCGGAGCTTGATATTGAGGCTGGCCAAGCGGCGGCGCGGCTCTGCGCCGTCAACCTGCTGGCCCAGGCTTCCGCTGCGCTGGAAAGCGATCTCAGCCGCGTGCAACGGGTGGTGAAGCTGGGCGGCTTCGTCGCTGCGACGGCGGAATTCAGCGATCATCCCAAGGTCATGAACGGTGCCTCGGACCTGATGGTGAAGGTGTTCGGCGAAGCCGGGTGCCACACCCGTTTCGCAGTGGGCTGCGCCTCGCTACCGCTTGGTGCGGCGGTTGAAATCGACGCCCTGTTCGAGGTGGAGTGAGGAAAAGCGCTGTCATTCCCAACCCGGTTTCCCAGCGACTGAGGGACGACCAAAGGGCACAGCGAAGCAAACGTATAAAGATTATCCCGCGCTGGCAGAAACGCGGCGCGAGGCTTTCCTGGGCTTCGATTTAGGATACGAGAAGGCGAGCTTTCCAGCCGCCACCTTGACCCGCACGGTCCCGCCCTTGGCCAGCTTGCCGAACAGTAGTTCCTCGGCCAGCGGCCTTTTCACGTGGTCCTGAATAACCCGAGCCAGCGGCCGTGCCCCGAATTTCTCGTCATGGCCCTTTTCGGCCAGCCAGGCCCGCACCGGAACGTCCAGCACGATGCTCACCTCGCGGTCGGCAAGCTGGTTCTCAAGCTCCAGGATGAACTTGTCCACGACTTTGCCCATGGTGGCGGGAGAAAGCGCAGCGAAGGAAATAATGGTGTCCAGCCGGTTTCTGAATTCTGGGGTAAAGGTGCGGTTGATGGCTTCTTCGTCGTCGCCGACACGAGTCTGACGCTCGAAACCGACAGCGGGTTTGACCAGTTCGCTTGCCCCGGCATTGGTGGTCATGATCAGTGTCACGTTGCGGAAATCGATGCTCTTGCCGCTGTGATCGGTGAGCTTACCGTAATCCATGATCTGCAACAGCACATTGAACAGGTCGGGATGGGCCTTTTCGACCTCGTCGAGCAGCAGCACCGAGTGGGGATGCTGGTCCACAGCGTCGGTCAGCAATCCACCCTGGTCGAATCCCACATATCCCGGCGGCGCCCCGATCAGGCGCGAAACGCTATGTCGTTCCATGTATTCCGACATGTCGAAACGGATCAGCTCAATCCCCAGCTGCAGAGCGAGCTGCCTCGCCACCTCGGTCTTGCCGACACCGGTGGGACCCGAGAACAGGTAATTGCCCACCGGTTTTTCGGGCTCGCGCAGGCCAGCCCGTGACAGCTTGATGGCGCTGGAAAGGGCTGAAATGGCCTTGTCCTGACCGAAGACCATGGTCTTGAGGTCGCGCGCCAGGGTCTTGAGAACGGCTTTGTCGTCGGCGGAAACGTTGCGCGGGGGGATACGGGCGATCTTGGCCACCACGGCTTCCACATCCTTGACCGAAATCACCTTCTTGCGGCGGCTCTTGGGCCGCAGCATCTGCGCCGCACCAGCTTCGTCCACCACGTCGATGGCCTTGTCGGGCAGCTTGCGATCACCGATATAGCGGTCTGAAAGCTCCACCGCGGTGCGGATAGCCTCGGCGGTATAGCGCACCTTGTGGTGTTTTTCGTAATAGGGTTTCAAGCCGCGCAGGATCTTCACCGTGTCCTCTAACGACGGCTCGTTGACATCGACCTTCTGGAAGCGGCGCAGCAGGGCACGGTCCTTTTCGAAATGGTTGCGGTATTCCTTATAGGTGGTTGAGCCGATACAGCGCATCTGGCCGCTGGCCAGGGCCGGCTTCAACAGGTTGGAGGCATCCATGGAACCGCCGCTGGTGGCGCCGGCCCCGACAACGGTGTGAATCTCGTCGATGAACAGCACCGCGTGTTCACGGGCCTCCAGACCCGTAATCACGGCTTTCAGGCGTTCCTCGAAATCGCCGCGATAGCGCGTCCCGGCCAACAGAGCCCCCATGTCGAGGGCATAGATGGAAACCCCGTTCAATACGTCGGGAACCTCGCCGTGGACGATGCGCCGCGCCAGCCCCTCGGCCAGGGCGGTCTTGCCAACGCCGGGTTCGCCCACATAAAGCGGGTTATTCTTGGTGCGCCGGCACAGCACCTGGATGGTGCGCTCGATCTCCGCGTCGCGGCCGATCAGGGGGTCGATCTTTCCCTGTTCCGCCTTTTCGTTGAGGTGCACGCAATAGACCTCGTAGGCCTCTTTCTCCACCTTGCTTTCCTCATCTTCCTCTTCCTCCTCGACGCCGTGCAGGTGGCGAGTCTCGGAAAACTCCGGCACCTTGGCGATACCATGAGAGATGTAATTGACCGCGTCGAGCCGCGACATGTCCTGCTCCTGAAGGAAATAGACAGCGTAGGATTCCCGTTCCGCGAACATGGCCACCAGGATATTGGCCCCTGTTACCTTTTCGCGACCCGAAGACTGCACATGGATGGCGGCACGCTGGAGAACGCGCTGGAAGCTTGCTGTGGGTTGAGCTTCCACCTCTTCCTCGGCGACGATATCCGTCAGTTCGTCGTCGATATAGACTTCCAGGTCCCGGCGCAGGCGGTCGATATTCACATCGCAGGCGCGCAGCACCGCCATGCTGTCCTGATCCTCGGTCAGGGCAAGAAGCAAATGCTCCAGCGTGGCGTATTCGTGGCGGTGTTCACCGGACAGGCCCAGCGCCCGATGCAGGCTTTTTTCCAAATTTGCCGATAACACGGTCCGTTATTCCTTTTCCAACGTGCATTGCAGGGGGTGCTGGTGGCGGCGTGCCATATCCATCACCTGGGTGGCCTTGGTCTCGGCGATCTCGTAAGGAAAGACGCCGCAGATACCGACTCCTTTCTGATGCACGTGAAGCATGATCTGCAGAGCTTCCTCATGGGATTTGTTGAAGAAGCTTTCGAGAATTTCCACCACGAACTCCATGGGTGTGTAGTCGTCATTCAGAAGAATGACCTTATAGAGGGACGGTTTCTTGGTCTTTGGCTTGGTCTTGATGGCCACGCCGGTTTCCGGAATCTCGTCGTCATGCCGGTCGTAATCGCTCATTTTCGTTCCTCGTCGCCCACCTTAAAAAACAACTCCAGCGGAGCCTAAAAGGTAACATAGAATGCCATCGCCTGGCTTCAAGTTCCTTAACGTGGGATAAGAAAATATTCACATAATTAAGGGCTAATTAACCTAAATTAACTAATCCCTCACTAATCCCGTGACAAGCCTCCCTTTTTTTCTCTAGAATCAGGGCCCGGGACAAAAAACACAAGACAAATAGACTGTAACGAAAAGAGAGACTGCGACGAAAAGACCCGCACAGGACGCACGGCTGGAAACACGGCGAATCACGAAACGTAAGGGCAAGCGACAGCACGATGAAAGTTTCCTTTCTCCATTCCCCCTCCCCGGCACTTGCCGTCATGGCCGTGCTTTTGGTTCTATTCTCCGCCCATCCGGCACTGGCTAAATACGCTGCCATCATCGTTGACGCTGATACTGGCGCCGTCCTTCACGAGGTCAATGCCGACACCCGGAACTACCCGGCCTCGCTGACCAAGATGATGACCCTCTATATGACCTTCGAGGCCCTGGGCGACGGCCGCTTCACCCTCGACCAGAAATTACGGGCCTCGAAAAGGGCGAGCAACCAGGCGCCCTCTAAACTGGGGCTGAAGAAGGGCCAGTCCATTACCGTGCGCGACGCCATTCTTGCCCTGGTGACGAAATCGGCTAATGACGTGGCCACCATCATCGCCGAATCCTTGGGCGAGGACGAGGCCAATTTCGCACGCATGATGACACGCAAGGCCAAGGAAATTGGCATGTCAAGCACCACCTTCCGCAACGCCTCGGGCCTGCCCAACCGGCGCCAGCTCTCTACCGCGCGCGACCTCTCGGTGCTGGCGCGGGGACTGCTCACCGACCACCCCGAATACTACCATTTCTTTTCGGTCCAATCCTTTTCCCATAACGGCAAGACTTACAAGAATCATAACAAGATGCTGAAGACCTACAGCGGGGCCGACGGCATCAAGACCGGCTATATCCGCGCCTCGGGCTTCAACCTCGCGGCCTCAGCGGCGCGCTACGACCGGCGGCTGGTTGGCGTGGTCATGGGGGGGCTCTCGGCTAAGTCGCGCAACATCCATATGGCCAAACTCCTGGATAAGGGGTTCCGGGTCATCCGCTCCGGCGTCGCCATGAAGGATATGGGAGAAAGCCAGAAACAGGCTCTTCTGGAATCGAAGAAAAAGACGCAACGGGCCACGGCCGCCAAGGCGGTGAAGAAGGCGAAGGCAGCGTGGGGCATCCAGGTCGGGGCCTTCTCGCGCTATGCTTCAGCCCATCTCGTCGCCAGCAGCGCCGCGCGGCGCCTACCGCCTTCCCTGCTGGCAAACGCTAAGGTGGTGGTCATGCCGCAGAAAGAAGAAAACGGCATGATCTACCGCGCTCGCCTCATAGGGCTTGACAAAGCCAGGGCACGCCACGTCTGCGAGGAACTGAAAAAGGATAATTTCAGATGCATGGCCATACCGCCCAAGGGCAAGGTCTCCGCCGCCCTGTCGGCGGCGGACAAACAGATGGTGCGGAAATAAATCTCTAAACCCCCTAGAACTGCGGCGGCGTCACCCCGCTCTGCCGCAACTGCTCCACCAGGTCGGCCTTGAGCCGTTCCAGCCCTGCCTCCTCACCCGACTCGCAACGCGCCACCAGAACCGCTTGGGTGTTGGAAGCCCGGAGCAGCCACCAACCGTCAGGGGTACTCGCCCGCACCCCGTCCATGTCATTGACCTCCGTGCCGGCGGCTTGCAACCTTTCCTTGACCTCTTCGATGACGGCGAACTTGCGCGTATCGGCGCAGTCGAACCGCAGCTCCGGCGTATTCACAACCTTCGGCAGGCGCCTGCACAGCGCGGCCATGCTCTCGCCCGTTCGCGCCACCACCCGCAACAGCCGCACCGCCGCGTAGAGGGCGTCGTCATAGCCGAAATAGCGGTCGGCGAAGAAGATGTGTCCACTCATCTCGCCCGCCAGCGGCGCGCCGGTCTCCGCCATCAGCGCTTTGATCAGGGAATGCCCGGTGCGCCCCATCAGCGGCGTGCCGCCCATGCGCGCGATCTCGTCGAATAGAACCTGGCTCGCCTTGACATCGGCGATGATGGTGGCGCCGGGTGTGTCTTTCAGAACATCACCGGCCAGGGCCACCATGAACTGGTCGCCCCACAGAATCTCACCCTCGTCGTCGACCACGCCGATACGGTCGCCATCACCGTCAAAGGCGATGCCAAGATCACAGCCCTCGCGCCGCACCGTTTCCTGTAATTGCGTTAGGTTCTCGGCCACGGCGGGGTCGGGGTGATGGCTGGGAAAACTGCCGTCGATTGTCTCGTTGATCAGGATATGGGTCCCGGCAAGGCGCTGTGTCAACCGCGCCATGATCTCGCCGGCGGCCCCGTTTCCGGCATCCCAGGCCACCTTGAGGTCCGCCCCCTCTGTCACGCCCTCATAGGCCGCAACCAGGGTATGGAGATAGGGCTCGTCAACGGCAACCGTTTCCACCGCACGTCCCGCCTCATCTCCGCTGTCGGAGAAAGCACCCCGCGCCGCCACCTCGCCCAGGCGCTGGATGTCTACGCCAAAGAAAGGCTTGCCGCCAAGCATCATCTTGAAACCGTTATGGTCGGGCGGATTGTGGGAGCCGGTAATCATGACGCCGCCATCGGCCCGCAGGTGGTGGATGGCGAAATAGAGCATGGGCGTGGGTCCCAGCCCCACCCGTTTCACCGCTATTCCAGCCTCGCCCAGCCCCTCCACCACCGCCGCCTCTAGCTGCGGCGAGGTGGTGCGACCGTCATAGCCGACGCAGACCGTGGTTGCGCCCGTTTCTCCGGCCATGGTTCCGAAGGCCCGGCCCAGGGCGCGGGCGTCGTCGTTACCCAGCGTCTCGCCGACAACGCCGCGTATGTCGTATTCGCGCAGGATCGTGGGATCGAAGCTGTGGGGGGACGGCAAAGAGCGTTTCCCTACGCGCCGGGGTCGAAGGCGCTGTCGGGGCGGCCGACGCTGGAATAGTTGAATCCGGCGGCCTTCATCTCCAGAGGATCGTAGATATTGCGCAGGTCCACCAGGACCGGCTCCTGCAACAGCGACTTTGCCCGGCCCAGGTCGAGCGCCCGGAATTCGTTCCATTCGGTGAGGATGGCCAGTGCATGGGCGTCCTTCATGGCGTCATAGGCGTCCGTGCACCACACCACATTGTCAAGAAGCGCCCTGGCTTCCTCCATGCCTTCGGGGTCGAAGGCGCGCACGGTAGCGCCCGCCGCCTGCAGGGCGGGGATAATCTCGAGGCTGGGGCTGTCACGCATATCGTCGGTGTTGGGCTTGAAGGTCAGACCAAGCACGGCGATGGTGCAGCCCTTCACCGACCCGCCGCAGGCGGCGATGATGCGCTCGGCCATGTGTTTCTTGCGGGCGTCGTTGGCGGTCACCACATGCTCGACCATGCCCAGCGGCGCACCCACTTCCTGGGCGGTGCGCACCAGGGCCAGCGTATCCTTGGGAAAGCACGAGCCGCCATAGCCGGGGCCAGGATGCAGGAATTTGCGCCCGATGCGGCCGTCCAGCCCCATCCCCCTGGCCACGTCGTGAACGTCGGCGCCCACCTTCTCGCAAAGATCGGCAATCTCGTTGATATAGGTGATCTTGGTGGCAAGAAAGGCGTTGGCGGCGTATTTGATGAGCTCCGCGGTCTCGCGACGGGTGAACAGAATTGGCGTCTCGATCAGGTAGAGCGGATTATAGAGATGACGCATGAGGTCGCGGGCGCGGTCACTCTCGGCCCCGATCACCACCCGGTCGGGACGCATGAAATCGTTGATGGCGGAGCCCTCGCGCAGGAATTCCGGATTCGAGACCACATCGAAATCGGCGTCCTTGCTGGTATTGCGGATAATGCTCTCCACCTCACGCCCGGTGCCCACCGGCACCGTAGATTTGTTCACCACCACCGTATAGCCGTCGAGGGCGGCGGCAATCTCCTCGGCCGCGGCGAAGACATAGGAAAGATCGGCATGACCGTCGCCGCGCCGGCTCGGCGTGCCGACGGCGATGAAGACGGCATCGGCCTTGGCCACAGCGGCCTTCAAGTCGGCGCTAAAAGACAGCCGCCCGGCATCTTCGTTGTCCCGCACCATTTCCTCGAGACCCGGCTCGTAAATGGGAATCTCGCCCTGGCACAGGCGGCTGATCTTATCCGCGTCCTTATCAACACAGACCACGTCGACGCCAAATTCTGAAAAACAGGTACCGGAGACAAGCCCTACATACCCGGTGCCAATTATGGCTATATGCATGGCGTCATCTTTCCTGGCTGGGCATTACGGCCACCGTGAACATGAGAACGGCGGCTCACGTGAAGGCCTTACAGAGGGCGGCGACGGCATCCCGCAAGTCGTTCCTGTCATGGGCGTAAGCTAAGTTTGCTCTGAGATATCCTATTTTACCGCCACAGTCGAATCGCCGGCCGCTGAAACGCAGCCCATGAAACGGCATGTCCCCGATCATCCCGGCCAGGGCATCGGTAAGCTGGATTTCCCCACCCGCGCCCCGTTCCTTGAGGTCCAACAGTTCAAAGACACAGGGCTGCAGGATATAGCGTCCGATAACCGACAGGGTAGACGGCGCGGCAGCCGGTTCGGGCTTTTCAACAAGCCCCTTCACCGTCACCAGCGCACCGGTTTCCCCCAAAACTTCCCCATTGCCTGGATCGACGATGCCATAGCGGCTGGTGTGCTCGCAGGGTACGTCCTCCACCGCCACCAGGTTGCCGCCAACCTCGCTATGGGCCTTCACCATCTGTTGCAGACAAGGCGTTTCATCCAGAACCATGTCGTCGGGCAACAGCACCGCGAAGGGCTCGTCGCCCACTTGTTCGCGGGCGCACCATACGGCGTGACCCAGCCCCAGAGGCTGGGGCTGCAAGACAAAGGTCATGCGCGTCCCGAGATCGGCCAGCGCGCGAGATTCCCGCAAAAGACCGGCATCGCCCTTTTCCTCCAGGGCCTGGTCAAGTGCCGGGGTGGGGGCAAAATGGGCCTCAATGGCTTCCTTGCCGGGCGCAGTGACGAAGATGAATTCCTCGATCCCGGCGGCGGCGGCCTCTTCCACCGCCCACTGGATCAGGGGCCTGTCCATCACGGGAAGCATTTCCTTGGGAATCGCACGGGTGGCGGGAAGGAACCGCGTCCCCAGCCCCGCCACCGGGAACACCGCCTTGCGAACCACTTGTGTCATCCGCCTCCCTGTCCGAAACCAAAAAATCCAGCCACCTCGCGGCTGCCCGCTGGTTGTGCCATAGCGCGCCGGACGGATGCAAGCGCGCTTACCCACGCGGCATGATTTCTCCGCCTCATTCCCTCAACAGAAGGTCGCGGGCCTGGTTGATGCGCGTGGCCAGCCAGTTGGACCCGCCCTGGTCGGGATGGATTTTCACCATCAGCCGGTGGTGAGCCTCGCGGATGGCGGCCTCGTCGGCGCCCTCCTCCAGACCCAGGATTTCCAGCGCCTCGTGGCGGGTTATAGGGCCACTCCGGCCACTCCCCCGGCTTCCTACACCCGCGCCCGCACCGCCGTCCCGAAAGTCTTGGTAATCCTCTCTGGCTTGTTTTACCTGCCTCCAGATACCGTGCCAGCGCAGAGCTAGGATTGCCCACCCCGCCAGGCCGCCGGCCGCGGCGCCGAGCCGTCCCGTCACCGCTAGATAGACCAGCACTCCGGCGGCGGCGATCAGGAACGTCCTTTTGAGAATGCGCGCCATGACCGCGGGGTCGGCATCGGCGAAGCCCAGCATCAACAACAGCACCCCCACCAGCAGAAGGATTCCCAATATGAAATAGACCGCCATTCGGAATTCGCGCCCTTTCCCGCCACAAAACATCAGGAACCACATTCTAGGCGCTTCGCAGGATGGCGTCACGGGACCCTGTAACGGGGGGAAGTTTCAGCACACGGGCCTTGGTGTCTCGCACCGAAGCCGCTTACACTTGCCTTTGAATATTTTTCGCGGATTGCATGTCATGGGTGCAAACGATTATCCAAAGGACGATTTGTGATACGCGCACCTTAAGGCTAACCCCCTGTTTTTTCTAGAAATTGTAAACTGAACTTAGAAAAAAAGTCTCCGCCATAAACACTACATATGTGGCATTTATGTAACATCACCACAAGATGTGGTTATAAATTTTGATTTTTTATCTTGAAAAAAAAAAGAATACCTTCATCATCATGCCCCATTGAGAACTTCAAAGTTCTTTTGTTGTGAGCAACAATTTCAGGAGTAAATAGTCATGATTGATAGGGCACGTGATACCGTATCAAGTTTGACAAGATTAGGTGTGGGGCTACTGGCGCTTGCCATCGTAGTGTCTCTGCTTGTCGGATCAAGTAACATGGCGTTCTTTGGGGACGTGGTCGGCAACATTACAGGTCTAGTGGCAAGTCTCGGAAACGCCGGTCTTCCCGGACTGATTGCACTCGGCGTTGTGATTTGGTTGGTCAAGTAACTGGCACAACGAAACAGACAATGAGCGGATGTGATCAATGAGCAAGCAGTTAATCAAGCATATTAAGTCGTACGTCGACCTTCTTGTGCCAATAGTCAGGGCAGGCATATTGTCCGTTCTGGTGATTGTGCTGGTGTACCTTCTGCTTGGAGAACAGTCCGGAGATTATGTTACATCCGTGGTATCTAATGTTGGGAACTTCATCAAGATTGCCTCAACTGAGGC
>Ga0208642_1000267_pt1 | contig 28587 bp, 32 predicted proteins | sample ETN02SmetaG_4_FD_185790 | JGI IMG/M metagenome (GOLD analysis project Ga0208642, IMG submission 185790) | Marine microbial and viral communities from oxygen minimum zone, Eastern Pacific Ocean - ETNP2014F10-02SV251 (SPAdes) (version 2) | ecosystem: Environmental > Aquatic > Marine > Oceanic ...
AAAATGATATTTAATGTTTATTATATAGTTTCTTATTTAAGCAAATTTATGTCGCTACAACCTGGAGATATAATTACAACGGGAACTCCACCTGGAGTAGGTATGGGAAAAAAACCTCAAGTCTTTTTAAAAGCTGGAGATAAAATAAGATTATCCATTGATAACCTTGGAGAACAAAACTCTAAAGTAGTTTTAGTATAAGTTGAAAATAATAACCTCAAAACCAGCTTGTGTTTGGAAATCAAAAACTTTATTGGGTGAAGGAACACTTTGGGTAAAGTCACTTAATTCAATTTTTTTTGTAGATATAAAAAAAAAGAAAATTTTTATTTTAAATACAAAAAATAAAAAAAAAAAAATTATCAAAGTTAATAAAGAGATTGGTTTTTTATCTCACATTAGAAAAAATATTTTCATACTTGGTTTAAAAGGTGAGCTTAGAATTGTTGATTTAAAAACTAAAAAGAAAATTAAATCTATTATAATAGAAAAAAACAAACCTTTAAATAGACTGAACGATGGAAAAACTGATCCAAAAGGAAGATTATGGTTTGGTTCAATGGATAATTTAGAGAGAAATGTGGAAAATGGTTCTTTGTATTGTTTAGACAATAACTTTGAATTAACTAAAGTTGATAACAAATATATGATTACAAATGGACCTGCATTTATTGATGCAAAAAATTTTTTTCACACAGATAGTAGAAAAAAAATAATCTACAAAATTAAAATTGATAACAATTTAAATATAAAAAGAAAAAAAATATTTAAAAAATTTTCTAAATCTAATGGGTCTCCTGACGGAATGACAATCGACAAATATAAAAATTTATGGGTTTGTCATTTTGGTGGCGCTTGTATTTCGGTATTTAATAAAAAAGGAAAAAAAATTCACAAAATTAATTTGTTAGCAAAAAATGTTACCAATTGTACTTTTGGAGGAAAAAATACTAATGAACTTTTTGTAACAACAGCTTTAAAAGGAATGAATAATAAAGAAATTAATAAATATCGTTACTCTGGATCTTTGTTTAAAATTGAGACAAATGTGAAAGGACTAATTTCAAAATCATTTATTACTAATAAGTTTTGATATAAGATCATTTGAATGATTAAAAGAGACCTTTATTATGAAAGAATTCCAACAAAATCACTTAGAGAAGATGTTAGATATTTAGGAAATATTTTAGGTAAAGTAATAAAAAAACAAGAAGGAAATTTTTTTTTTAAATTAGTTGAAGAAATTAGACTTTTATCAAAGGCTAATACAGCAAATAACGGAAAAAGAAACTCTTTTCAAAATCTTTCAATCAAAATTAAAAATTTAAGTCCAACCAATTTGTTTAAATTAACAAGGGCTTTCACGCATTTTATGAATTTTATAAATATAGCCGAATCTATTGATGGAGCTAGAAAACTAGACGAATATGAAAACAAAAATCAAAACAATAGTAATAAAAATATTTTTATTGAAGAAATATTTGAAAGTTTTTTTAAAGATAGAAAGATATCTACAAATAAAATTTATAATATCGCAAAAAATTTAAATATAGGGATTGTTTTAACCGCACATCCAACAGAAGTAAAAAGAAGAACCTTGATACTTAAGTATCGTAAAATTACTGAAATATTAGAACAAAGAAATTTATTAAAAAATTATCCATCAAAAATAAAAATTTTGGATAAAAAACTGTATGATGAATTTACTATAATATGGAACACTGATGATTTGAAAAGAACAAAACCAACTCCAGTAGACGAAGCAAGGTGGGGTTCGGCAATTATTGAGGATAGTTTGTGGGAGACTATTCCTAAGGTTTATAGAAGATTAAACGACATTTTTGTAAAAAATATTGGAAAAGGATTACCAAAAAATTTTAATCCAATTGAATTTGGTTCTTGGATGGGAGGTGATCGAGATGGCAATCCAAATGTAACAGCAATAGTAACCAAAGAAGTAATTTTATTATCAAGATGGGAAGCTGCTAAATTATATGAAAAAGAATTAACAAAATTAATTCGATCTTTATCTATAGAAAAATGTTCAAAAAAAATAATAAATAAAACTGGAAAAACTTTTGAACCATACAGGGTATATTTAAGACCATTAAGAAACAAAATGCGTTCTACTCATAAGTTAATAGAGCAACATTTAGTTTATAAAAAATCATTAGATCAAAAAAAACTACTTTCTTCTAGGGAAGAGATTTTAAAACCATTAAGAGTAGTCAGAGAATCTTTAGAAGAAAATCGAAATGAAAATATTGCAAGTGGAGATTTATTAGATTTAATGAGAAGAGTAAAATGCTTTGGAATAAATTTAGCAAGGCTAGATATAAGGCAAGAGTCTTCAAGACATTCACAATTAATTTCTGAATTATTAAAAAGAAAGTATAAAATTAATTATAATAAATGGAATGAAGACGAAAAAATAAAATTTTTATCATCAAAAATTCAATCAAAAAGAAATTTAATAAATAAATTTTCTTTTAAAAAAAAGGAAAACAAAGAGGTATGGTCAACATTTAAAATTTTATCAGAAGAACCAAAAGAATGTTTGGGCGCTTATGTAATTTCAATGACTTCATCAGCATCAGATATTTTATCAGTGGCATTTCTTCAAAAGGAAGCAAACATTAAAGATTCTCTTAGAGTTGTCCCACTTTTTGAAACTTTAGACGATTTAATAAATGGAAAACTCATAATGCAAAAATTATTTTCATTAAATTGGTACAGAAAATCAATTAATCATAAACAGGAGATAATGATTGGATATTCAGATTCAAGCAAAGACGCTGGAAAATTATCAGCAAGTTGGCATCAATATAAATTGCAAGAAGAAATTATAAAGTTAGCAAAAAAATATAAAATCGACGTTACGTTTTTTCATGGTCGAGGAGGTTCTGCTGGCCGAGGAGGAGGTCCCATCCAAGCAACATTAAGATCTCAACCACCAAATTCAGTTAATGGAAAAATTAGAATTACAGACCAAGGTGAGGTAATACAACAAAAATATGGTTATGAGCCACTAGCTAAATATAATCTTTGCAGTTACATAGGCGCTGTTATGCAGGCAACTCTAACTCCGCCACCTTATCCAAAAAAAGAATGGAGAATATTAATTGAAAAAATGTCAGAAATTTCAACAAGCTCATATCGAAAAAATATAAATGAAAATTCTGATTTTATAAGATATTTCAGAACTGTAACTCCACACGTTTCTTTAGGAAAGTTATCTATAGGTTCAAGACCCTCTAGAAGAAAGAATGTTGATAATATTCAAAGTTTAAGAGCAATTCCTTGGGTATTTGCTTGGACTCAAATTAGATTAATGTTGCCTGCATGGCTTGGAAGCGCAGAGGCACTGCGATATTCTTCTATTAAAAAATTTAAAAGAACTTTAACTGACATGGAAAAAAATTGGCCATTTTTTAATTCTACAATGGATATATTAGATATGGTTATATCAAAAGCAGATCCTGAAATTTCTAAAATTTACGAAGATAATTTGGCTGATGATAAATTAAAGAGAGTTGGAAAAAAATTAAGATTTCAATTTCATGCCATAAAAAAACTTAATAAACAAATCACACCTAAAGAAATTATTAGGGCCAGAAAAGAATTTAGAACATCTGTTATTGTTAGAAATATTTATTCTGAAGTATTAAATATTATTCAAGCAGCAACAATGAGAAAACTTTCTCAAAAAAAATATAATTTAAAAGAAAAAAAATATCTTAATGATGCTATAATGACTTCAATTGCAGGAATTTCAGCTGCAATGAAAAACACAGGTTAGATGATAGAACTATTCATAGCTTTTGGTGCTGGATTGATAAGTTTTTTATCTCCATGTGTTTTACCTCTTATTCCTGGATATATTTCTTATATATCGGGTAGTTCATTAAAAGAACTTATAGAAAAAAAAAGTATTAATATTTTTCCTATAATATTGTTCACGTTAGGATTTTCACTTGTATTTATATCTTTTGGCGCAACAGCCTCATTTTTGGGATCCGTTATTTTAAATAATTCATACGAACTAAGAATAGCATCAGGAATTATTATAATTATCTTTTCACTACATATTTTGGGAATAATTAATTTAAATTTTTTAAATTATGAAAAAAGAATTTATACAGAAAAAAAATCAGGAATTTTTGGTTCAATATTAGTTGGTATGGCTTTTGGATTTGGATGGACACCATGCATAGGGCCTATTCTTGGTTCTATTTTAGCTCTTGCTTCAACAGAACAAAGTTTAAATAGAGGAATTCTTCTATTAGTTTTTTATTCCTTAGGTTTGGCAATTCCATTTATTTTATCTGGATATTTAATCCAAAAATTTTTAGTTTTTTCAAAAAATATAAAATCAAAAATGAATATTATTTTAAAATCAGGAGGAACTTTACTGTTAATCACAGGTATACTTATGATTACCAATCAATTACAAGCATTAGGATTTTATTTATTAAAATATATCCCTGTATTACAAAATATAGGATAATTTATGAAAATTTATCAAATTGACTGTAGCGCTAGAAAAGAAGGTTCAACATCAAGATCATTAGCGAAAAAATTATTAAATAAAATCAAAAAACCTGAAGATGAATTAATTTATAGAGATTTGGATAGTGAAATGCTATTTATATCAGGTTTAACAGAGTCGGGAATGAAAATTCCTGAAGAAATTCAAACTGACCAACATAAAAAAATGTTTGAACTATCAGACAAATTGGTAATAGAATTAAAAGAGAGTGATGTCATAATTATTTCTGTTCCAATTTATAACTTTGGTCCACCTGCCACATTGAAAGCTTGGGCTGATCTAGCAGCAAGGGTAAAGATGACATTTAAATATAATGAAGACGGTAGAAGAATAGGATTGCTAGAAGACAAACAAGCATATTTAGTAATAACATCTGGCGGAACAAAAATTCAAGGAGATGATGACTATCTAACTCCATGGTTAATACATATGTTAAATTTTTTTGGAATACAAAAAATAAAAATAATTGCTGCCGATCAAATGGCAATTGATCATGAAAAATCAATTAAAGAAGCTGAAAATCAAATTGAAAACTTATTATAACTATTAAAATTTTAGTTATTTTTTTGTGATAAAATTGAAGATAAAAGTCCATCTTTATCAGCATAACAACCTTGCAACCACCTATTCCCACTACCATAATATGCTGTTCGAGCATGTAGAACTCTACTATTATCAACAATAAAACATTGTCCCGGTTTTAGTTTAAATTTAATAGCCATCTTAGGGTCATCAATTATATTAGAAAATTTTCTGTAAGCCTTATAGTAATCTAACATAAGACTATAAGGAACGTCAGTAATTGGTCCTATAGAACGATTATTAAAATAAATACCAATTAACTCACCATCAGTTGATAAAGAAATCATTGGAAAACGAGATTTTAAATGAACATTGTTTTTTTCTTTAAACTCAAATTGTGAGCGGTATTTAGAAAGCAAATCAAAATATTTTTTATTTTCTTTTTTAAGACGTAGAGCTGCTTTAAAACCATCTATAACTTTTGTGGCACCTCCTTTAGTAGAGTTTTTTATACAATGTAGAATTTGTATTGTTGGTACTGGATTTCTATAAGGGTTATCGGTATGAGCTTGTAGTCCAAGATTTGTATAAGCTAAATTAACAGCATTTATTTTTGATCTTACATCAAAAAACTTTCCATAATTAGTTTCACGCACATAACCAAAAAGTTTTGCTATTTTTATAACTGTTCCAGTTTTTTTTTCACAACCATTTATTTTAGCAAACCCAAAACTATTAAGAGATTTAAGCCAATTAATAAGTAATTTTTTATTAGATTTTGCAGTTTTATAATTAATAATTGGAATACGTTTTAAACTGTTCTTTGACCAAGTTTTCAAATCAGGATTAATCCAAACTTTTGAACCAGCCTGTTTATTATCATAAGCATTATCTTTCAACCAGTTAGTAGAAAATTTGACTTGCTTTTTATTTGGTAAAAAATTTATAGTTACTTCTTTACCTTTTTTATCAAGAGAAGCAGATTTAATATATGTATTAACAGGTATATCAGAGACAGTAATTAAACGTTGACCATTTTTTTTATCTCTTGTTTTGACATCTAAAGCATTATCTCTTAACCAAGTAGAATGATATCGTAGTGGGGCACCACATTTAGGTGATAAAAGAATAGCTTTTCCAGAATTTATAACTTTGACTGATTTAAATAAAATCATCTTATCTAATTATTTTAGTGAAAGAATTATTTAATTTTATACTTTAATCAAGTTAAATAAAATAGTAATAGATCTTATCATGCCCAATACAAGATTCAACAATTACAGAATTTATTATAGTTTTCTTAATGCATTAGCAAAAGATTTAACAAAATATTATTACAAAAAATTAGACAAACCATTTAACGTAATAAACAAAGGAAAGAAAAAAAAGTATGATCCAGTAACGCAAGCAGACAGAGAATTTGAAAAATTTATTAGAAAGAGAATAAAAAGTAGGTTTCCAAAACACCAAGTAGTGGGCGAAGAGTTTGGCTTTAAAAAAACAAAAAGTGATTACACATGGGTGATCGATCCTATTGATGGAACAAGGTCATTTATTATAGGAAATCCAACATGGAGTAATTTAATTGCTTTAAATTATAAAGGAAGGCCAGTTATTGGTTTGGCAAATTTTCCAAAGCTGAATAAATATTATTTAAATTATTCCAGCAGAATTGCTTATGTTATAGAGAAAGGAAAAAAAAGAAAACTAAATGTAAATAAAAGGGTTTCTAACAACCAAATAAAAGTAGCAGGGGCATTTCATGGTTGGCTTTCTTTAAATAAACAAAAAAAAATTCCAAAAGTTTTGAAATTGATGCAATTTCCTTGTTTTGATGCTTTAAGTTACGCACACTTATGCGAAGGAAGAATTGACATTGTTATACAGTGTTTAAACCAGATTTGGGACATTCACCCAATTATTCCTATTGTTAAAGCTTCAGGTGGTGTTTTATCAACTTGGAAAAATGAAGACGCAGTTAAAGCAGGAAATATATTAGTTTCAAACAATATTAGTAATCATAACAAAATATTAAAACTTTTGAGACCAGCTTTGAAATGAAAGAAGTAATTGTTTTACAACATATAAATATTGAAGATCCTGGTTACATAAAAGATTTAATGATTGAAGATAAAATTAATCTTACAACCATAGAATTAGATGAAGGTGATAAAATTCCTCAAGATTTATCAAAATATGACGCAATGTTTTGCATGGGAGGACCTATGGATACTTGGATGGAAAAAGATTATCCATGGTTAATTGAAGAAAAGAAAAAAATTAAAGAATTTGTTGTTGATTTAAAAAAACCTTATTTAGGTTTTTGTTTAGGTTGTCAATTATTAGGAGAAGTAGTTGGAGGTTCAGTTGTTAAATCAAAAAATCCAGAAATTGGAATGTTAAATATTAATTTTTCAGATAATAAAAAATCTGATTTATTATTTAATCAATTTCCCGATCAAATAAAGTCTCTTCAATGGCATTCATACGAAGCACAAGGATTAGAAAATAAAGAAGATATAACTTTGCTCGCATCATCCCTTGAAACAAAATATCAAATATTTAAATATCAAAATCATGCTTATGGAATTCAGTTTCATATTGAAATTAAAGATACAACAGTAGGAGAATGGGGATGTGTGCCAGAATATAAATCTGCTTTAGAAAAGGAGTTAGGAGAGGGAGCTTTAGAGAAATTTGACGCAGAAGCTAAAAATAATATGTCAAACATGAACAAATATTCAAAAATTCTTTACGAAAATTTCAAAAAATTTCTTATATAAATTACTTTAGTTTAGATCATTAATAGGCTAGATTTTCGAATTAAATAATTAGGAGGGGAAAATGAAAATTAGAAATTTGCTAAGAATTTTATTAGCATTCTTATTTGTTTTTGTATCAACACAAACTTTTGCAAAAACTATCAAATGGTCAATGCAAGGAGATAGTTTAACTCTAGATCCACATGCACAGAATGAAGGACCTACGACACAAGTATCAAGACAAGTCTATGAAGCTTTAGTAACAAGAGGATTAGACATGTCAATTGGACCTCAGCTTGCAACAAAATGGAAAGCTGTAGATGCAAACACTTGGTACTTTTTTTTAAGAGAAGGCGTTAAGTTTTCTAATGGACAAAAAATGACATCAGAAGATGTTGTATTTAGTATATTAAGAGCAAAACAACCTACATCAGATTTTAAAGAATATATAAGTACAGTTTCGGGTGTTAAAGCAATTGATGATTACACTGTTCAAATTAAAACAAGTAAACCAAATCCAATTCTTTTAAACCAATTGTCAAATATATTTATAATGTCTAAACAATGGTGTGCGGATAATTTTGCAATTGTTCCACAGAACTGGGATGCATCACAAGAAACATTCTCAGCTACTAATGCCATGGGAACTGGTCCATTTAAAATTACTTTAAGAGAACCTAATACTAAAACAGTTTTCAAAAGAAATAGTAGATGGTGGGGATCAATGAAAGACAATAAAGTAACTGAAATACAATTACTTCCAATTAAAAACGCTGCTACTAGAGTTGCAGCTTTATTATCTGGAGAAATAGATTTAGTTACAGATGCTCCTGTTCAAGACTTAGATCGTATTACAGCTTCAGCTGGTCATAAAGTTGTAAGCACTCCACAGATGCGTACAATATTTCTTGGAATGGATCAGGCAGCTGACAAATTAAGATCAGGTAATACAGGTGATAATCCATTTAAGAAAAAAGAAGTAAGACAGGCTCTTTATCAAGCTATTGATATAGAAGCTATTAAGAAAAAAGTTATGAGAGGATTAAGTGAACCTGCGGGAATAATTACTTTCCCAGGAGTTACAGGATACACTAAGGAACTTGATAAAAGATTACCTTATGATGTTGATGCTGCAAAAAAACTATTAGCTAGCGCAGGTTATCCAAATGGTTTTGATGTTGAACTAAGATGTCCGAATGACAGATATGTAAATGACGAAGCTATTTGTACAGCTGTTGTTGGAATGTTAGGAAAAATTGGAGTTAATGTAAGTTTATTTGCTCAAACTAAAAGTAAACACTTCAAGGAACTTAAAGATAACCAAGGTGATTTTTATATGCTAGGATGGGGAGTACCTACCTTAGACAGTCACTACGTGTTTCATTACTTATACGACACAGGTGCAAGCTGGAATAAAGTTAACTTTAGTAATACTGAAGTTGATGAAGCTATTAGAGTCATGGAAGGTGAAGTCGATTTAGATAAAAGAAATGCTGCAATTGCAAAAGCTTGGAAAATTGTAAGAGACGATATTTCTTATCTTCCTTTACACCACCAAGTAATTTCTTGGGCATCTAAGAGCGATGTTGATGTTCCAATAAGACCGAATAACGAACCGTTATTCCGTTTTTCTAGCTTTAATTAAATTAATTTTTACAAGCCCTTTAGTAAACTAAAGGGCTTGTAAACAAACAAATCTTTCTAAAATTGATAAAATATTTTTTTAAACGTCTGTTCCAATCAGCAATAGTTATGCTGGTTGTTGCTTTTGTTTCTTTTTCGCTATTTAATTTTGTAGGAGATCCAATTAACAATATGGTTGGTGAAGAGACATCAGATGAAGAAAGAGCAGAAATTAGAGAAACTTTAGGATTAACAGACCCTATATACGTACAATTTTCAAGATTTGTAGTTAATGCATCAAAGGGAGAATTTGGAATATCTTATCAATTAAGAAGACCAGTTTCAGATCTAATTTCCGAAAGATTGCCAGCAACTATTGAGTTAGTATTAATTTCTGCTTTAATAGCACTAGTTTCTGGAACGATATTAGGAGTTTATACGGGTATAAACCGAAAAAGTGTTTTGAGCGACATTATTCTGGCAGTTTCATTACTTGGAGTGTCTCTTCCTACTTTTGTTATAGGAATATTATTTATATATCTGTTTGCAGTTATTTTAGGAATTCTGCCATCTTTTGGTAGAGGTGAGGTTGTTAATATTGGTTACTGGTCTACAGGGTTTTTAACAATCTCAGGATTAAAAGCAATAATTCTTCCATCAGTAACTCTAAGCCTTTTTCAAATGACATACATAATTAGACTTGTTCGAGCTGAAATGATGGAAATATTACAAACAGATTACATAAAGTTTGCAAGAGCTAGGGGCATAAAAGAAAAAAGCATTCATTACAAACATGCATTAAAAAATGGATTGATACCTGTAATAACCATTGCTGGAATAAATATTGGAACATTAATAGCATTTTCAATAATTACAGAAACGGTTTTTCAATGGCCAGGAATGGGTTTTTTATTTATTCAAGCTGTTCAATTTGTAGATATACCAATTATGTCTGCTTACTTAGTTTTTATAGCTTTCGTTTTTGTAATGATAAATTTTATTGTTGATATTTTATACTACTTTATTGATCCAAGAATTAGAGTTAAAGCGGAGGCGGTAAGTGGATAACAAGAGATTGACTTTTTGGAATAGAATTAAGGATAGTGATATTTATTTTAGTTTTATAAAATCACCTACAGCTATTGTTTCAGCAATTATATTGTTAATAATTTTCTTTTGTTCATTTTTTGTTGAATTTGTAACACCATATAATCCGTTTGATCCATCTTCTTTGTCATTAATGGACGCATTTACACCACCCTCATGGACAGAAGATGGCCTTGCTAAATTTATACTTGGTACTGATGGCCAGGGAAGAGATATGTTGTCTACAATTCTTTATGGTTCAAGAATTTCTTTAATTGTAGGATTTTCTGCAATTATATTTAGCTTGATATTAGGAGTGGCCTTAGGGTTAACAGCTGGATATTTCGGCGGAAAATATGAAATGATTGTTATGAGATTAACTGATGTTCAATTAACAGTTCCAAGTATTTTAATGGCTCTTTTAGTTGACGGAATAGCAAGAGGGGTTATTTCAAGAGAACTTCATGATGAAATGGCAATTTATGTTTTAATTTTTGCCATAGGTATTTCCGAATGGCCTCAATTTGCACGAGTATCAAGAGCGTCTACTTTAGTAGAAAAAAATAAAGATTATGTTTCTGCTTCAACAATAATTGGAGTTTCTAATCTTATTATTATGTTTAAGCATATTTTGCCAAATATATTGAGACCAGTTCTAGTTATTGGGACAATAGGGCTTGCTTTAGCAATTATAGCAGAATCAACATTAAGTTTTTTAGGAGTAGGAGTTCCACCAACTACTCCTTCTTTAGGAACATTGATTAGACTTGGAAATGATTTTTTATTTTCAGGCGAGTGGTGGATCACTTTTTTTCCAGCTATTTTTTTAGTTATATTAGCATTTTCTATAAATCTATTAGGAGATTGGATGAGAGATACTTTAAATCCAAAATTAAATTAATGAGTTTTTTAAAAATAAACAATCTGAGCGTGGATTATAAAATGAGAAGAGAAACTGTTTATGCAGCTAAAAATGTGAATATAGAAGTTAGCAAGGGAGAAATTTTAGGATTAGTTGGCGAATCTGGATCAGGAAAAAGTACTGTTGGAAATGCAATTATAAATCTTATTGATGAACCAGGAAAAGTTTCGAATGGTTCAATAGTTTTAGACGGTATAAACATCCATGAAAACCTAGAAAACATTTTTAAATATAGAGGAAAAAAAATTGGTTTAATATTTCAAGATCCTCAAACTTCCTTAAATCCAATATTAACAATAGGTGAACAGTTAATCGAAACTATTCAAACTCATTTAAATTTAACTAAGGAAGAAGCAAAAATTAAAGCTATCGATTTATTAAAAGAAGTTGGAATTAAAGATGCAGATAATAGATTTAATAATTATCCACATCAATTTTCAGGAGGAATGAGACAAAGAGTAGTGATTTCTTTAGCACTTTGTTGTGAACCAGAATTACTAATTGCAGATGAGCCAACAACGGCCTTGGATGTTTCAATACAGTCACAAATACTAGAACTAATAAAAAAATTAACTAAAGAAAGAAATCTTGCCGTAATACTAATTACTCATGATATGGGAGTTATTGCCGAAACAACAGATAGAGTGGCTGTTATGAAAAATGGAAATCTGGTTGAAATAGGACCAACTAAAGATATTTTAACGAAACCAAACGAAATTTATACAAAAAGCCTTGTAAGTTCTGTTCCACCAACAAATAAAAAAATTCAAAGATTTAAAATTATTGAAAAAGAAAATAAATCACAATCCTCAACTAATATTAAAATATTAAAAAGATGGAACAAAAAAGAAATTTTATCTCAAGACTTAGTTGAAATTAATAACTTAAAAAAAACGTTTGATGATAATTTTTTTACCGAAAGTACAAAGAATTCAGTGATGGCTGTAGATGATGTCTCTTTTAAAATAAAGGAAGGGGAATCTTTTGGTTTAGTTGGAGAAAGCGGAAGCGGAAAGTCTACAATAGCAAAGATGATTGTGAATTTATACAAACCTTCTTCCGGTGATATTAATTTTGATAATGTTTGTATAACAAAAATTAAAAACAATAACGAAATGATGAAATTTAGAAAACAAATTCAAATGATTTTTCAAGATCCATATTCCTCATTAAATGGAAGATTAAAAGTTAGAGATATAGTTTCTGAACCAATAAAGCTTCATAATCCTTCAATAAGTTCAAATGATTTAGATGATTACATATTTGACTTATTAGAATCTGTTGAATTAACACAGCGATCAGCTGATCGTTATCCTCATGAATTTTCAGGAGGACAAAGGCAAAGAATATCTATTGCTAGAGCTCTTGCAACCCAACCAAGATTATTAGTATGTGATGAGCCAACATCTGCTTTAGATGTAAGTATTCAAGCACAAATACTAAATTTATTGAAAGATTTACAAGAGCAATTAAATCTGACAATCTTATTTATTAGTCATGATTTACCCGTGGTAAGACAAATGTGTGATCGAATAGCAGTATTAAAAAATGGAAAACTTTGTGAAATATCCGAGACAGAAATGTTATTTGAAAACCCTTCACATGAATATACAAAAGAATTGCTTAAGCTAATGCCCAAAATAGAATCCATTTATAATTAAGGAGGAATAATGCCAATCTTTAAACCAATTGAAGAAAATGAAGCTACAGGAAAAGTTAAAGAAGTATATGAAGAAATAAAAAAAGTAAGACAAATTACAGAAGTTCCAAACTTTTGGAAAAGTCTTGCAAATAATCCAGAAACTTTAGAAAGAACTTGGACTTCATTACAACAAGTAATGAAAAAAGGTGAACTTGATCCCGTTGTTAAAGAATTAATTTATGTTGCAGTTTCTGTAACAAATGGTTGTGGGTATTGTATAAAATCTCATAGTTTGGCAGCCAAAAAGAAAGGCGCTACAAATGAGATGCTAAATGAAATGATAGCAGTTGTTGGAATGGCCAATGAAACAAATAGATTAGTTGAAGGATACCAAGTAGAAGTGGATGAAAATTATAAATAAATTAATTTAATTTAATAAAAACTCTAAAATCATTTGGATTTGTTATTTTTGATTCATATTTTTGTCTAATTAAATCATAAGACTCATCAAACTTTGGCAGTTCTACAAATTCGCAATTTTTTTCATTTGCTAACTTTATGACTTTTTCAATTAAAAGAAAAAAAACTTGTTTTTGTAAAATAGGACTTGAAGCATTCAAATTTTCAACAACAATTCCATTTGAAAGTTTTTCTTTTTTTGAATTGCCAAGTAACTCCGATGAGACTGTTTGAAGAGTATATATTAGTAAACCAACATTATATAAAGCTTCATTTTGAGCAATCAATATACCTGAAACATCAAGATTTTTTGAAATTACAAGTTTTACATAATTTTTTATTTTATCTATTGTCCAGTTTGGAAATTCTTGTGATAGCAATGGTAACAAAGGATAAATATTATCACTTGTATAATTTCTAATATCAAGACCCGTATCCATATAGCCTTTTTCTGATATTTCAGGACACATCTGTCCAATTTATCATTTATTGATCAATATAAATTGACATGAATCAATTGTTATTTGTTTTTCATTGTATTAGAATGATTTCATGTCTTCTGACAATGCCAATAACCTTGAAGAATATAAAAATAGGTGCAATATATGCAAGATCAGGTCATATTCATTTTGCCGATGTTTAGATGATGATAAATTACAATTATTCTCAGATATATCTACTGAAAAAAATTATCAAGATAAACAAAACATCTTTATTCAAAATGATCCAGCAAAACATTTATATAATATTACCGAAGGCAATGTAAAAATTTACCAACTTTTAGATGACGGAAGAATTCAAATAGTAGGATTTTTATATCCTGGTGATTTTTTTGGATCTTATAGAAATAATCAATATAATTATTCAGCAGAAGCAATTGGAAACCTCAAGATATGTGTTTTTGATCAAAAAATATTAGATAAATATTTAGACGAAAACCCAGTTTTGGCTAAAGAATTATTGCATCAAACTTCATTTGAATTAACACTAGCGCAAGATCGAATAACTGTACTTGGAAAACTAAATGCAGGTGAAAGAATTGCAACATTTTTACTAAATATTTCAGAACAACGTAAACGTATTGGTTGGCAAAATAATCCAATCAGTTTGCCAATGACCAGGCAAGATATTGCTGATTATTTAGGATTAACTATTGAAACAGTTAGTAGAGAATTTTCAAACCTTAAATCATCTAATATCGTTAAATTTATGACCTCAAAGCAAATTTATTTAACCAATCCTGAAGCTTTACAATCTTATATTGTTTAAAAATTGATATAGATCAATGTTGCCAATAATCATTGTCTTATTTTATTTAAGGCTACACATTTTGAAATGTTAAGTGATTATTCTCTTACGAAGACGACTGTACTACTTCTAGTCAAATCTCCTACTTCTTAGATGTGTAGTCACTTTTTTTAATAATCATCTCTTTATTATAATTTTTACTGAACTGATTAAAATAATTTGGATATTTCAAAGTCATAAAGACAAATAATAATGAGAAAATAATCAGTGAAATTATATAAATTAACGAAATACGTAACATTAAAAAGAATATAACGGTTTAATATTAAATGTATTTGATGCAAATCATTATTCAAATTTTTTGATTTATATCAATATTAATTTTTTTTTTTGTAATAAAAATAAGTATATGTCGACGCAAATAATTTTTTCTCTAACTTATGTTCCTTTTGTTATTTTTATTGCAATGTCATGTTTTTACAAAGGTAAAACTGCACAAATATTAAAATCACTTTCAGCAGCTTGTGCGGTAGTGGCTACAGTTAGTTATGTCTTTTTTATAAAAAGTATTATCTAGATTTAATCAATCTGAAAATAAATTTGATTTAAATCAAGATTTCTAATTATTGATACAAATCATAAAAATAATTTTGATTCATGATTAAGTAAAACAAGCAATAAAACCTGCACGTATAGTGAAGTGAATTATGAATATTGATAACGAAGAATATACTAAAGAAATCGCAAGACTTCAAAGTGAAAATGAGTATTTAAAATCGGAAAAAAGAGAAGAAAAAGAAAAGTTAGAAAATACAATTAAAAATCTACATTCTAAGATTGAAGTATTAAAAGATAAAAATTCTATATTAGAAGAGGATTTAAAAGAAGTTATGTTAGACAATAAATTTTTATCTTTAGAAAATAAAAAACATGCATAGAATAAGGATTATAAGACCCTGAGCATCTGGCAACAAAACTTTCTTCTCAATTTTAACTGGTTATGAATTTTTGTAAGTGATTTATAAGGTCTTTTTGTTCCTTAATCATGATTTTTAACACATCACCGATTGAAATAATTCCAATAATTTTTTTATTTTCAAGAACAGGAAGATGTCTGATTTTTTTTTCAGTCATTATTTCCATACACTGGTCAATTTTATGATCTTTGGTAATGGTGATTAATTCCTTAGTCATAACTTCGTCTAATAATGTATCTTTGCTACTTTTTCCTTTTAAAATAACCTTTCTTGCATAATCTCTTTCTGAAAATATACCTATAGGAAAATCATTACTATCAACAATAATGATTGCACCTATATTTTTTTCTGACATTAAAATTAGTGCTTGCATTACACTTTGATCATTTGAAATAGTCCAAATTTGTCTATTTTCATTTAGTTTTATAAAATCTTCTACTCTAGTCAAAATTAGTTAACCTTCTTTTATTGTATTATTTTTTATTATAACACAAATATCCAATTGCGAATATAATTCTTCCTATTGGTGTAAAGCTATAATCTATATATATTCTTTCAAATAATGTTACAGAACCTTCTGCATTGTCAGTTACCATTAACCACCACGTTAAAAAAAACATACTACACACACCAAAAATTCCTGTTGTTAATCCTAATGATCGAATTGATGTTATTTTTCTACTCCTTCTTCCTATGTATTTGATTATAATACGATTCAACTATAAATTTAATAATTTTTTTAATAATAGAAAAATTTGATTTGAGTCAAAGTATCAACTTTTTTTTGTGATTTAATACAATCAATTAAGAGGCAACTCTTAACTGGCCAGGTAAGCAAAAACTTTAAGTACAAAATTACCGGGCAGAAAGTCCCACAAAGTAGCGCTCACATAGTGGGGCGGTCGACTTGGCGGTAGCGCTTAGCAACGACGAGTCAAAACTTTCGTACATGCGCTTTGTGCATGCTCTTAAAAGTGCATGGAACGGAGGTTCTACGGATAATATGAACACAATATTTTATTGGATATTAATTTTGATTGGGTTTGGATTGTTTGTTTATTTAGTTTCTTATAAAAATATACAAAAATTACAATAAAATGGGCTTGAATAACTTGATATAATAGTAGAATTGTTAAAAAAAAATTAATATCTTTGTTGAATGTCGGATCTTAAAGATTTAATAAAAAAACATAAAAAAGTAGAAGTTCAAATTGAAAAAATTACCAAACTTAGATTGAATGACAGAACATCGGGATCTTGGACAGATTTAAGAGTGCTAAAAAAAGAAAAATTAAAATTAAAAGAAAAGATTAATCAAATAAAAAAAAGTTAAATATTATTTAATATAAGATCAGAAGCCTTTTCTGCTATCATTAATGTGGGGGCGTTTAAATTTCCACTGATAATTTCAGGCATAACAGATGCATCAACAACTCTAATATTATGCAATCCATGAATTTTTAATTTTTCATCAACTACTGCCATTTCGTCTAACCCCATTTTTAAAGTACAAGATGGATGATAGGCCGTTTCTGCTTTTGATCTGATGTATTGTTCAAATAACTCGTTACTTTGCACTTCTTCACCAGGTCCAATTTCTTTTCCAGCGTACGGTTTTAAAGAGTTTTGACCAAGAATTTTTCTAGCAACATGAATACACTCAATTGTTTGTTTAAGATCATCCTCATTCTCTAAATAATTAAATTGTATCTTGGGATAATCATAAGGATTTGAAGTATTTAGAGTTATATGTCCTCTACTTTTTGGATGATTTGGACTAGCATGAAGTTGGTAGCCATGTCTATCAGGCTCAACTAAGCCATGATCAATTACAAAAGCTGGAAAGAAATGAAACTGAATATTTGGATAATTCCTTTCAGGTGAAGATTTGCAAAAACCTCCAGCTTCTAAAAATGAAGCAGAGCAGGGTCCACTTTTAGTTAAAAACCATTGAATTCCAACTCTCAACATATTCAACTTATTTATATAAGAATATAAAGTATCAGGTGTTTTGCATTCTTGTTGAACATATGTTTCTAAATGATCTTGTAAATTTTTTCCAACACCTTTTAAAGCATGGACTATCTCAATTCCTTTTTCTTTTAAATGTTCAGCAGGTCCAACACCTGAAAGCATAAGTAGCTGAGGTGAATTAATGGAGCCACCACTTAATATTACTTCTTTATTTGCATAAATTTTTTCTACTTTATTTTTAATTTTAACTTCAATACCAACCGCTTTTTTTTCTTCAAAAATTATTTTTTCTACATAAGAGTCACTAAATACTTTTAAATTTTTTCTTTTTTTAGCTGAATTTAGGTAATATTTAGAAACACTTGCTCTTTCTCCATTATGAATAGTTACATCATACATTCCAAATCCCTCTTGTTCTTTGCCATTCATATCATTGTTAATTTTGTATCCAGCTTCTCCAGCTGAATCTATGAATGCTTTAAATAATGGATTTTTGTTTTTAGATTGGTTAACTGGAAGAATTCCTTCTCCTCCTCTGTATTCATTTTTGCCTTCAGACCATGTTTCAATTTTTTTAAAGTAAGGTAAAACTTTTTCATAAGACCAATCTTTTAGTCCAAAAGAAGCCCATCTATTATAATCATTAGGATTACCTCTCACAAAAACCATTCCGTTATGTGCAGAGCATCCACCAACCATTTTACCCCTTGGACAAAATAATTTTCTATTTTGTAAATAAGGCTCAGGTTCAGAATAATATTTATAATTATATTTTGGATCATGCATGGTATACAAGATTGCAAGTGGCATTTTTACTTTCCAAATATCGCTTGTTTTACCAGCTTCAAAAATTGCTACATTGTTTTTTCCATTTTCAGTTAATCTATTAGCAAGAACACAGCCAGCAGTTCCAGCTCCTATAATTAAATAATCAAATTTCATATTAATTTTGAACTCAATAAAGGTTTATATTCATCAATAGATTTTGTTTTGACAGCAGTTTTTTTTGCAGCTTCATCGAATTTTCTAACCAAAACAGAATTTTTAAAATAGTCTTTTTTTTCAAATTCTTTACTTTCCTTGTCACTAAGAATACCACCTTGCAGCTTTAAACTTATTTTTGACGCTTCAGATAAAAAATTGAAATATTTTTTATCTCTTGCTAGGTATCTTTTTGCAAGAACATGATATTTTATTGGTTCAACAATTTCTTTATTAAAAAATGTTTTAAGGTACTCATACCCTATACTTTCATGTTCGCCATCTTTTTCATTCTCTACCAACTTATCTGGATTTTCGATAATAAAATGACCGTAATCATGCAATAGGCATGAGCAAACTAAATCATCTTTTGATTTTGCTTTTTCAGCTAGCATTGCTGATTGAATCATGTGTTCTGACATCGTTATTTTTTCACCAATATATAAAGAAATGCTATTTTTAAAGTTAGAAATGATTTTATCTAATATATGCATTGATTATTGAGGATGGTCTCCCTCAACAGCTATTCTATCCATTACTCTTTCATATCCCAAACCTTTTCCAGGATAAAAATCTGCTATAGCAAAATGAATAACGCTTCTATTGTCCCAAATACAAACTGTATTTTCTGTCCAAGTAAATCTACAAGTTAAATCAAGTCTTGCCTGATGTTCAAAAATTTTATTTAAAATTTCATCACTTTCATTTTTCTCCATTCCTATTATTCTTTTTGTGTAGGTCCAATTAACAAATAGAATTTTTTTTCCTGTTTCGGGATGTGTTCTAACTATTGGGTGTTCATTGGAATATTCATCATAGTTTTTTTTGGTATTAGCTTCCATTTTTTTATAATTTTTTATAAAAAAGTCGACGCCCAAAGAACTATGTTCTGCTTTTTTGTCTTTAATTTTATCTTTGATTTTTTCATCTAAAGTTTCCCACGCAAGCTCCATGTTGGAGAAACATGTGTCACCACCTACAGGAGGTATTTTAACTGACTTTAATATAACAGCTTTTGTTGGTTTGTAATTATAACTTACATCGCTGTGCCAATTTTCTCCCCATTGGTTTTTTTCATCTTCAGTTTTTATAATTCTTACAATTTCAGGATGATCTTTTAAACCTTTTACATACGCATGTGTTTCTAATGGTCCAAATTTTTCAGCAAGAGCAATATGTTGTTCAGTAGTTAGTGGTTGGTCTCTAAAAAAAATAACTTTATGCTCTAACAGTAAATCATTTAGTTTATTAAAATTATTATTTGAAATATCAGTAAGATCAAAACCTTTAATTTCTGCTCCTAGTGCACCAGATATTAATTTTATTTCCATATCTATTTTTTAAGCTTTCCTCTAATAACTAAGTTATTTTCTAAAAATTTTGATTTATTTTCTCCGATAAATTGATCCATTATCATTACTTTTTCATTTTCAAATTCACTAACTTTTCTTTCATTTAAATCAATATATAAAGATAACATTTCAATAGTTGCTGATAATATTTTTGATTTTTTTTCAATCATTTCTAATCTAAAATGTAATCTTTTACTATCATGATCAAAGTAAGTTAGTACAATTTCAACTTCATCACCTTCTTTAACTTCATTGTTGTAGGTTGTATGAGTTTCAACTACCATAGTACTTTTCTTTTTTGTTTTTGCAGATTTTTCACCCATTTGAAATTGTTCTAGCATAACTTCCCAAGCTTTATCAAAAATCAAAACATAGTAAGCCATATTCAAGTGATTATTGTAATCTGTCCATTCTTTTCTAATTATTTGATTTGATACATGTACTGACATAATTTTAATTTTTATAGCTTGGGTCTTCTTTATCTAGAATTGATCTTATGGCTTTTAAATGAAGACTTCCCATGTCTGTTGAATAATTTTCCCATTCTTGAGCAGTTTTTTCTGCGACTTCATCGCTAACTATTTTTAGTTCTTTTTGAGTTGATAAAGCAACCAAGTATGTTTCGCAGGCTCTTTCAAAATAATATAATTCATCAAAAGCCTCAGCCACTGTTTGACCTGTAGTTAAAATTCCATGATTTGCCATAAGCATTATACGATTGTTACCAACACAAGCTGCCATTTTTTTTGATTCTTCTTCAAATCCTAAACCACCAAAATCACTATATACAGCAACACGATTATAAAATCTCATAGAATTTTGATCAATCGGAGGAAGATTCGGATCTTTTAAAGCTGATAAAGCAGTTGCATATTTTGAATGTACATGAAGTATGCATTTTGCATTTGGCACTTTTTTATGAATAGTTCCGTGAATATTAATTGCAGTAGGATCAACTAAAGATGGATTTTTTTTTGTTTCATTGATGTTTTTTTGTTCAACTAAAAGTAAATCACTTGCTTTTATAGAGCTAAAATGCATTCCGGTCCCATTGATATAAAAATCCTCATTAGAATCTGGAGCACATATACTAAAATGGTTGGCTATGCCTTCGTGCATATTCAATTTTGCTGTCCATCTAAAAACAGCAGCCAAATCATTCAATATTTCTGAATTTTCCATATTCAGAATGATAATATACTTTATTTTAAAAAAAAATGAGCAAAGTTGGTCTGTATTATCCTGTCAATTATACAGGAGCCAGCTCATGAACGCTTTTCCAGTCACTGGTTACATAATTGATTATTAGATTTCTTCTAATTCCTTGAATATTTTGTTCTGGGACGCCATGCCAAGTATTTTTATCCGCCATAAACATTAGTCCTAGATTTTGCTTATAGGGAGCTTTTGAGTGAAACGTTAAATCATTGTTATAAACGGTTGTTCCCCATTCACTAGAATTTGGATCGTTTGAAAGATAAATAAGAAAAGTTATCATTTTTTCTTTAATATCTAAGTGAGGTTCTAGCCAAAAAGATCCTGTATCCATAGTATACTCTATTCTTAATTTACCTTTTGTTAAATTTTTCCCACAAATATTACTTAATTGTAAAATAATTTCTGGATTATTAAAAATATCAACAACATCTTGCATACAGCTATATTTGTTACAATTTTCTTTATTCAAAAAAACTCTAGTACTATTATTAGTCTCTCTTTTTCCAGAATAAAAAGATATTTCCGGAACATCAATCAACAACTTTAAAAAATCTTCAGCAATTTTAATTGGTAAAACTTTGTTAAAAATCCAATGATTGAAAGGATTGGTTTTGAGTTCTGCGTTTTTTAAATTTCTATTTACTATTTCAACTATATTATTTTTTGTATTTGTATTTGTGTTTATATTTAAGGTATCCATTTATTTGTAGTTATTTGGTTAATTAAGAACAAACTACCAAAAAAAAAATAATAAGAATTGTTCTAGATCAAATCAAAAAAAAATAATAAAAATTGTTATAGATCAAAAAAATCTATTTTTTTTTGATTTAAATCATTTTTATTTTAGCAAAGAAAATTTAGAATTATCCTATATGTTATGCCAATTTCGAAAAGATAAATTGCTATTGGATTTAGTTCCAGATCATCCTATACCTAGATACACAAGCTATCCCACCGCACCTAATTTTAATAACAATATTGATGGGAAAAAATATAATTCGTGGTTAAAAAAAATAAAATCAAGTGAAAAAGTTTCTTTATATGTGCATATTCCTTTTTGCGATTCTCTTTGTTATTTTTGCGGTTGCCATACAACTGCGACAAAAAAATATGATCCAATAGAACGATATGTAAATTTTTTGATAAAAGAAATTTGTTTATTATCATCAAAAATAAAATTCAAACCATTGGTCTCCCATATTCATTTTGGTGGAGGAACTCCTTCTATTTTAAAACCAAAAGATTTAAGAACAATAATGAATATAATCAAAAAAAAATTTAAAATTCTTGAGAAGTGTGAAATTGCAATGGAAGTTGATCCTAGATATTTTAAATATGATTTAATCAAAATTCTAAAAAAATATAATTTTAATAGAATAAGTATTGGTATTCAAGATTTCTCTAAAACTGTCCAAAAAAATATAAATAGAAAGCAATCATTTAAAAGTACTAAGGATTTAATTGAATCTTTTAGGATCAATGGAATAAATAAAATTAACATTGATTTAATGTACGGATTGCCCTACCAATCTGTGTCAGGTTTTTTATCAACTTTACGAAAAGTTGTTTCATTAAAACCTGATTGTATTTCAATTTTTGGTTATGCGCATGTCCCATGGATGAAAAAAAGACAAAAACTCATCAAGGGTAGAATGTTAGACAACAATGAAAGACTCCAATTATACAGAATAGCATCTAACTATCTTTTAAATAATAAATATATCTCAATAGGCATTGATCATTATGCAAAATATAATAGTTCAATAATCAAAAAATTAAAAAAAAAAAACATAACAAGGAATTTTCAAGGTTATTCAGAAGATGATTCAAAAGTATTATTGGGTTTAGGATCTTCTTCAATCAGCTCTCTACCTGAAGGGTATGTTCAAAATATTACAAATACTCCAGAATATTTTGAATCTTTAAAAAGAAATAAAATCCCAATTTTTAGAGGATATGAATTCAAAAATAAAGATAAAATGTATGGTACTATTATTAGAAATTTAATGTGCTATTTAACTGTAGATTTACATGAAATGAATGAAAAATTTAACGAAAAAAATGAACAAAACTTTCTATTTAAAGAATTGCTGCGAATAAAACCTTTTATTGATAAAGGTTTGGTAGCTTTTAAAAATGATAAATTAACAATTGATCCGGATGCTAGGCCTTTAGCAAGAACAATAAGCTCATCGTTCGATCAATATTTTAAAGCAAATAAAACTAAATATAGTTTAGGTATATAATTTAGATAAGTATTGATGATTTACGATATTGCAATAATTGGATCGGGCCCAAATGGTGATGCGTTAGCTTGTGCACTAGCTGACACAAATCTTAAAATAGTAATTATAGACAAACAACCACTAAAAACACTGGAAAATCCTAAAATTGATGGAAGGGATATAGCTTTAACTCATCGTTCAATAAACGTATTAAAAGAAATTGGATTTTGGGATTTAATCCCAAATAATTTAATATCTAAGATCAACAAAGCAAAAATTTTTGATGGGGATTCTGCTTATTCATTAAATTTTGAAAATAAAAATATTAATAAAGATCATTTAGGATGCTTAATACCAAATTTTTTAATTAAAAAAACTTTAAAAAAATTATTGAAAAAAAGAAAAAATATATTTTCAATTGAGTCAGAAATTATAGATTTTTATAATGAGGGAGATTTTAATTCAATTTTATTATCAAATAAAAAAAAAATTAAGGTATCATTAATTATTGGAGCTGATACACGATTTTCATACAGCAGATCAAAAATGGGCATTTCTTCCTTTGTTAAAGATTTTAAAAAAAACATGATTGTTTGTAGAATGAAAATAGAAAATAATCATAATAATACTGCCTATGAATTTTTTAAATACAATAAAACTCTTGCTTTGCTTCCGTATGTTAATAACGAAGCTTCAATAATAATTACTGACACTAAGAAAAATACAGAAAAACTGCTTAAATTAAAAAAAAAAGATTTCAATTTTGAGATTGAAAATAATTTTAATTCAATCTTTGGTAAAATGCATCTAATTGGAAAACGTTATTCTTATCCAATGATTACTGTATATTCAAAAAAATTTACTTCTAATAGATTTGCTTTAATTGGTGATGCTGCTGTTGGTATGCACCCTGTAACTGCACATGGATTTAATTTAGGTTTGCAGGGCATAACAATTCTTAGTAAAGAAATTAAATCAGCTTTAAAAAATAATATTGATATTGGTTCAAATTTTGTTTTAAACAAATATCAATACAAAATGCATTTAGCCGCAATACCATTATACTTTGGTACAAATACTATAGTTCAACTTTATACAAATACTTCAAGACCTGCAAAAATAGCAAGAAAATTTGCTCTAAGAGCGGTTAATACTATCAAACCTTTCAAAAGAGCTTTTATGAATGTTTTGGAATAAATTTAAATCAAAAACTTTAGACATTTGTAACTAAATCAATTAAATATTTTATAAATTAACTAAAAAGAAAGTTTAAAATGAATATGATAAATAAATGCAGTATATATAAGCTAGTAGGTTCTTTAATAGTTTCTCCAATAATATTTTATGTAACAATAGCACTTACAAAAGTATCAGGAGTAACTTACGACATATCACATGGTGAAGCTTTTATTATATGGGTACTGTTAGCAATATTAGTTGTACAATGTTTTAAATGTGAACGTGGCAACAATAAAAAGAAAAGAAGGAAATAGAAAAATTTAAGAAACTTTTTTGTGAAAGCTGATTATATTATCGGTTTTTAAAACTTTGTTTTTGATCATCGCTTTTTTAAGTTTATTCACCATATCTAAGATCATTTCGTTTGTGTGAAGAGGACTGGGAGTAAATCTTAATCTTTCAGTGCCTTCTGGAACTGTTGGATAATTAATAGGCTGAACATATATACCGTCCTCATTGAGCAATTCATCACTGATGGTTTTGCATTTTACTGGATCGCCAATGATAACAGGCACTATGTGTGAAGGATTCTCTAACACATTAATACCCGCATTGATAAGTTCAGTTTTTGTTTTTAAAGATCTTTCTTTTATTTCATTTCTTAAATTGTTGTGTTCTTTAACAAATTTTACTGAAGCTAATGCGCCAGCGCAAATAACTGGACTAATACTGGTTGTAAAAATAAATCCTGGAGCCAAGCTTCTTATTGCATCTAAAAAATCTTTTTTACCCGCTACATAACCACCTTGTAAGCCAAATGCTTTTCCAAGAGTTCCATTAATAATATCAACTTCATTTTGTAAGTTTTCTCTTTCCGCAATTCCTCCACCATTTATTCCGTACAATCCAACCGCATGAACTTCATCTAAGTAAGAAATTGCATTATATTTTTTACACAATTGAAGAACTTCTTTGACTGGACTAATGTCACCGTCCATTGAATATACAGATTCAAATACAACACATTTAGGAGCGGGTGTTTCTATCAATATTTTTTCTAAATGTTTTAAATTGTTGTGTTTCCAAATTACTTTTTTTGCTCTACTATTTTTTATTCCTTGAATAATTGATGAATGATTGTCGCTATCACTGATAAATGTTATATCAGATAAAACTTTAGGAATAGTTTCTAAAGTTGTTAAATTTGCAACATAGGCAGAAGTAAATATTAAGGCCGACTCTTTTTTATGTAAATTTGACAACTCATTTTCTAATGCTTCATGATATTTTGTAGTACCTGAGATATTTCTTGTTCCACCTGATCCTGTTCCAACATTATCAAGTGCAGTTTTCATTCCATCAATAACAATTTTATTCTGACCCATGCCTAAATAATCATTTGAGCACCAATTGACAATTTTTTTAACTCCATATTTAGAATACCAAATAGCATTTGGGAAATCTCCTCGTTTTCTAAGTATAGTATTAAAAACCCTATATTTACCTTCAGTTTTTAATAGATCTAATATCTTTCTAAATTTATCTATATATTTCATTGTCCGCACCCATTAAAATATATTAATTATAAATAATTAACTATTCGGTTTAAAGAATTCTTTCTCTCCTACAATTTTATTTTTTTCAAGCATATCAAAATATGGTGATTTTAAATCTTCAAATGCATCTGCCCATGTTCCTTGAGTAGCGGCTTTTGAATACTCAGTTGATCTTCCTTCAAAAAAATTCATATGCTCAACAGCATTTAACATTGCATCAAGCCAACTCAAAGGGTTTTTTTCTACTTTATATACTTTATTTAGACCTAATTGTAGCAACCTTCTGTCTGCAATCCATCTAATATATTGCTTAACTTCCTCAGGTTTTAAATTTTCAAGAGGTCCCATCTCAAAAGACAAATCTATAAAAGCATCTTCTTGCATTACAGCTGTTCTACATGCCTGATAAATTTCCTGTTTTAATTTTTCAGTCCATATTTCAGGGTTTTCACTTATAAATTCCTTAAACAATCTTATCATCGAGTTACAATGTAAAGTTTCATCTCTAACAGACCACGTTATTATTTGACCCATGCCTTTCATCTTGTTGTGTCTTGGAAAATTAAGCAATATTGCAAAACTTGCAAAAAGCTGAACACCTTCGGTGAAAGCACTAAAAATAGCTAATGTTTTTGCAATGTTGTGCAGTGAGTTAACATCACACTTTTGCAAGTAATCATATTTATCTTTCATAGCTTTAATTTTTAAAAATTCTGAATATTCAGATTCTGGCAAACCTATCGTGTCTAATAAGTGTGAATATGCAGCAATATGAACTGTTTCCATAGCAGAAAAAACTGACAACATCATTTTTACTTCTGTGGGTTTAAATACATTCATGCAATGACCCATGTAATAATTATTTACTTCCACATCGGCTTGAGTAAAAAATCTAAAAATTTGCATAAGCAAATTTTTCTCAGATGGAGTAATTGTTTTTTGCCAATCTCTAACATCGTCGGCCATAGGCACCTCTTCAGGTAGCCAATGAATTCTTTGTTGAGTTAACCAAGCATCATAACACCATGGATATCTAAAAGGTTTATAAACAGGTACACCGACCATCAATCCTTTTTTGTTATTCATATCGTTAACTAAAGTGTTAGTTTTATTTTCAACTATCTGAGCCATACTTTCTAAAATTATTTATAGAGGTACTTATGATTCTATATTATTATAATTTTAAACTATTGATTTAAGTCAAATCAATTATTTATTTTGTAGTCTCTTTTAAATATTCTAACAGATCTAATATTTGATTTTCTTTTTTCAATCCGCGAAAGGACATTTTTGTACCAGGTACATATTTTTTAGGATTTGCGATATATGCACTTAAAGTTTCTTCATCCCAAATTATATTTGAGCTTTTAAGTGCATTTGAATATTTAAAACCTTCTATAACTGCCGCTTTTCTTCCAAAAATTTTTACCAAATGGGGGCCAACTTTATTTTTTTCTTTATCAACAGAATGGCAAGCTTTGCACTTGTTAAATATTTTTTTTCCAGCCCCTACATCTGCCAATGAAGTATTTGAATTTAGTAAAAAAGAAAGAAAAATAAGGGAATAAATTAAATTATTAATTTTCATCTTTCTGCTAATATTTCTCTATTCGTGCTACTTTGATATGCTAATTTAGTTTTTTCAGCATTAAGCAGATCAAAATTCTCAATAAATAATTTTCTTTCTTTATCAAGTTGTAGTTTGATTGAATAATACAAAATTGAAAAACTCAAAATTGTAAAAATATATGCTGGCCAAACGTAAATTCCGTAACCATTTAAATATAATGTATCTATAATCATACTTTGATATAAAATATTCTTTCCTTAAAATAATTGATTTATATCAAAATTGTTAATTTTATATGTTGATAATATTAATTTTATTTTAATAAAAAAAATCTAAAAATTACTTTTGTTTATATAAAAAACCCGAGGTAATTAATGTAATATATGGAATCACCAATTTTACAAAATAGTTTTAGACCATTTTTTATTGTCGCAGGTATATGGGCCACACTAGCTGTTCCTTTTTGGATATTGAACTATTTTGGATTATTAATCGTAGCTGATAATTTTGATATTTTGTTATGGCACCAGCATGAAATGTTATATGGCTTTATTGCAGCTGCAATCACTGGTTTTATTCTTACTGCAATTCCAAATTGGACAGGAAGATTACCAATAAAAAATAAACCTTTGGGATTTTTAGTTTTTTTATGGATAGTTGGTAGAATTGGCTTTTTAACCATTACAATTTTTGATGTCAAAGTCACAGCTTTAATGGATTTACCTTTTTTAATAGTTTTAGT
>Ga0208642_1000271_pt1 | contig 28491 bp, 29 predicted proteins | sample ETN02SmetaG_4_FD_185790 | JGI IMG/M metagenome (GOLD analysis project Ga0208642, IMG submission 185790) | Marine microbial and viral communities from oxygen minimum zone, Eastern Pacific Ocean - ETNP2014F10-02SV251 (SPAdes) (version 2) | ecosystem: Environmental > Aquatic > Marine > Oceanic ...
GATGCCGTGGATGACCAGCGCAGCCAGGGTTTTTTTCATGGTCTGGTAGGTACGGGAAACCGGTGCCGGTAAAGGGTCTGCACTCTAGTGTACGCAGACCTGGGCTTCGATCCCAACGATGATCACCGCTTGGCTAAGACAGTTTTGTCGCCAACATGGTCGCTTGGGGCAAAATCGCAGATAAACTGCGAGGCCGGCCTTCAAAATGCCCTTTCTTTGCAACCTTTACCAACTGCTGCGTGAGCGTTTCCCTGCCGACCCCGACGCCCCGTGGCTGTTGCTGCCCGGCGGCCGTGAACTGAGTTACACGCAAGCCGATGCGGCGAGTGCCCGCTATGCCGGAGCGCTTCAGCATCTGGGCGTTACTGCCGGTGAGCGCGTGCTGGCACAAGTTGACAAGTCTCCTGAAGCGCTGATCCTGTACCTCGCTGTACTGCGCCTGGGCGCGGCCTACGTGCCGCTTAACACCGCTTACACCGCGGCCGAGGTGGCGTACTTCCTCGAGGACGCGCGCCCGGTGCTGTTTGTTGCCCGCGCTGGCAACCAGGATGAGCTCGCTGCTGCCGCGGAATCGGTAGCGGCGAAACTGGTCACACTGGACTCCGCTGGTGCAGGCACGCTGCCGGAGCTGGCAAGGGCGACTGAAGCGGTGGTCGAGATCGCAGCGGTGGGCGCTGACGCCATCGCGGCAATCGTCTACACCTCGGGCACCACCGGCCGGGCCAAGGGCGCCATGCTGAGCCATGCCAATCTCGCCAGCAATGCACTGACCCTGCAGACCCTTTGGGGCTTCCGGGCTGACGACGTGCTGTTGCATGCTTTGCCCGTGTATCACGTCCATGGCCTGTTCGTGGCAGTGCACTGTGCAATGCTGGCGGGCTCGCCGATGCTTTTCCTGTCGAAGTTCGATGCACTGGAGGTGCTCGCTCAACTGGGAAAAGCCACAGTAATGATGGGTGTGCCCACTTTTTACACCCGGCTGCTTGAACTGGCGGATTTCGACCGTGCCGCCTGCGCACGCATGCGGCTTTTCATCAGCGGCTCAGCGCCGCTGCGGACAGAAACCTGGCAGGCTTTTTTCGAGCGCACCGGCCACCAGATCCTCGAGCGCTACGGCATGAGCGAGGCCGGCATGATCACTTCCAACCCGCTGGCCGGCGAACGCCTGCCCGGAAGCGTGGGTTTTGCTCTACCTGGGGTCACGGTACGAATATCTGGCGAGGACCACCAACCGCTGCCGGCCGGCGAGATCGGCATGCTGGAACTCACCGGCCCCAACGTCTTTAAGGGCTACTGGCAAATGCCGGACAAGACCGCGGCCGAATTCAGTGACGATGGTTTTTTTGTCTCGGGCGATCTCGCGGTGATGGACCAGAGCGGACGGGTGCGCATCGTCGGCCGCGACAAAGACCTTGTCATCAGCGGCGGCTTGAACGTTTACCCCAGGGAGATCGAGCAAGCGATCGATGCCCTGCCAGGGGTGCTCGAATCAGCCGTTATCGGGGTGCCTCACGCAGACCTCGGCGAGGGCCTGGTCGCGGTGATCTGTGCGCCGGCTGAGATGGCCCCGGATGAGGCGTCCGTGATCAATGCTTTAAAAATAACGCTGGCCGGCTTCAAAATACCGCGCCGGGTATTCCGGGTTGACGCCCTGCCGCGCAACACCATGGGCAAGGTGCAAAAAAACGTGCTGCGCGAGACTTACGCCGGCGCTTTCACCGATTGACCCGAGATGTGCCTGGCGGCACGCGCTATGGCCAACTAAAGTTTGCTGTACTTGAGCGCCACGCCGCGGGCTTTTTCGGCTGGGTACTTGCGCCGGTTCTTTTCCATTTTCGCAAGAGCCGCCTGCTCGAGGTCAATGTCAAGGCGCCCGGCCAGGCGCAGCGTATATATCAATATGTCGGCCAACTCGTCGGCAACCTCACCGCGCTTGGCCTCATCGAGTGCGTCGCTCTCAACTGCATCCAGCCACTGGAAGTGCTCGACCAGTTCGGCCACCTCCACGATCAACGCCATGGCGAGATTCTTGGGTGAATGGAACTGTTGCCAGTCACGCTCGGCGACGAAGTCGTCGATCTGGGCCGAAAGCTCTGCCAGAAATGGATCGTTCATGAAGTCTGCTCCGTCAGGCAGGGGTCAGTCCGCTTCAGTGAAACGTTGGAAATCCTCGAGGGCATCCTCGAGTGCAGCGGCGAGAATCCGCTCGCCATGAGCAACACTGGCAAGGCCCGGGTTAGAGCCGATCCGTCCATCCGGGAACAGGCGGCGGTAGTCGGCAGCATCCCGGATCACCCCGTCCGGGGCCTGCTCGGGGGTGAGGCTCACATCCTTGACCGCGTCGGCGTGAGCGTACCAGCTCAAAGACACTTCCGAGGGTGTTGCGTGGCTGCCTTCGGCATCGCCGAAAAGTTCCGCCGACAGCGCCATGACCCGGGCCCCGGTCCACCAGTTGCGCAGGCGCAGGCGCGGCGTTGCCCTGCTGCTGCCGGCAAAACTGCGCGCCGACCAAACCTCGGAAAAAGCGGCGCCCACGGTAGCGACGTTGCCGCCATGGCCGTTCAGGAAATAAAGGTGGCTAAAACCATGGCACAGCAGCGATTCGACGACGTCACGCACCAGTGCCAGCAGCGTCGAGGGCTTGAGCGCGATGCTGCCCGGGAAGGCGAGGTGATGCTGGGCCATGCCGACTGCCAGGGTGGGCCCGACCAGCACATCGATGCGCGAAGACATCTCCCGGGCTATGGTCTCAGCACAGATTGCGTCGGTGCCGATAAGGCCGTTGGGCCCATGCTGCTCGGTGGAGCCGATCGGCACCACGACAGCGGTAGACGACTCGAGGTAGGTCTCCACCTCCGGCCAGGTCGCAAGTTGCAGCAGCATGATCTTAAGTCCTCGGTTAACAGCCGGTCGCGCCTGACGCGCCTCGCTCGGCACGGGCCCGCGCACTACAATACGGCTCGCTGTCGGCGAGCGGGCCGGCACACTCTAACCTATCCTATTGCAGCAGGAGAACTGCCATGAATGAATGTGTTGTCTGTGGCGCCGCCGTCACGGTCGCTGACGATGCCGTCATCGGTGAACTACTTGAGTGTCCCGAGTGCGGCAGCGAACTCGAGGTGACGGGGCTCAAGCCCGTGGTGCTCAGCGAGGCGCCCGAGACAGAGGAGGACTGGGGTCAGTGAGAATCGGCCTGCTGCACTCGCTGATCCGCAAGGAGGAGAAACTGCTGATTGACGAGTTCCGGCAGCGCGGGCTCGAGCCGCTGCTGCTCGACGACCGTAAATTGATTTTCGACCTCGAGTCCCGACCAGCGGTGGACCTGGTACTGGAGCGCTGTATCAACCACAGCCGGGCCATGCACGGCCTGCGGCTGCTCGAGAGCGTCGGCGTGCGCTGCATCAATTCCTCGGAGGTGGCGCGTGTCTGCGGCGACAAGATCCTGTGTTCGCTGGCGCTGAAAGAGGCTGGCGTAGCACAGCCGGAGCTGCGCGTTGCCTTCACCGAGGAGTCGGCGCTGGCGGCCATCGAGGAGTTGGGCTACCCAGTAGTACTCAAACCCGCCGTCGGTTCATGGGGCCGGCTGCTGGCCAAAATCAACGACCGGGAGGCAGCTGAGTCGATCCTCGAACACAAGGCCATTCTCGGCAGTTACCACCACTCGATCTTCTACATCCAGCAATACGTGAACAAGAACGGCCGCGACATCCGCTCCTTCGTGATAGATGACAAGTGCGTGGCGGCCATCTACCGCAGCGCCCGCCACTGGATTACCAATACCGCCCGTGGCGGGGTCGCCGCCGGCTGCCCGGTGACTGACGAAGTGGCTGCGGTTTCGCTGGCCGCCGCACGGGCAGTAGGCGGGGGCGTATTAGCGGTGGATCTTTTCGAGACTGCGGACGGACTACTGGTAAACGAGGTCAACTACACCATGGAGTTTCGCAACAGCATCGACACCACCGGCGTGAACATCCCGGCCCTGGTTGTCGAACACGCCATGGAGCAGGCCACATGACCAGGATAAGTATTGTCGGCGGCTCGGGCTACAGCGGCGGTGAACTGTTACGCCTGGTGCTGTTTCACCCCGACTGCGAGGTCGCGCAGGTCACCTCCGAGCGCTTCGCCGGCAAGTTCGTGCACAGCGTGCACCCCAACCTGCGCCAGGTTACGCAACTGAAGTTCTGTGCGGTGGATGAGTTGGCGCCGTGCGATGTGCTGTTGCTGTGCCTGCCCCATGGCGAGACCATGCGCCGGATTGACGAATTCGAGCGCCTTGCGCCAAAACTCATCGACCTAAGTGCCGACTTCCGCCTGCATGATGAAGACAGCTACCAGCGTTGGTACGGGGGGGCTCACGTGCGGCCGGACCTGCTGGGTAGTTTCGCCTACGGTATCCCGGAGCGCCACCGGGCAGCAATCCGTGACGCGACCCGGGTGGCCTGCGCCGGCTGCAACGCCACCGCCAGTATTCTCGCTTTGGCGCCGCTGGTCGGCGCTGGCCTGGTCGAGTCGGTGGTAATCGAGGTCAAGGCGGGCTCCAGCGAGGGCGGCAATGCGGCGAGTGCCGCCAGCCACCATCCCGAGCGCAGCGGCGCAGTGCGCTCCTACCAACCCACCGGCCACCGTCACGTCGGTGAGATGCACCAGGAACTGGGCCAGTTGCCGATCCATTTCTCGGCCACCGCCATCGAGATGGTGCGCGGCATATTAGCAACCTGCCACGTGTTTCTCGCAGAGGTCCTGGAAGAAAAGGCCGTATGGCAACTCTACCGCGCAGCCTATGGCGAGGAGCCTTTCGTACGCATGGTCAAGGAACGCAGTGGCATTTATCGCTACCCCGAACCCAAATTACTCACCGGCAGCAACTACTGCGACATCGGCTTTGCCCGTGATCGCACCAGCAACCGGCTAGTAGTAATAAGCGCCATTGATAACCTGATGAAGGGCGCCGCCGGGCAGGCAGTACAGTGCCTGAACATCATGTGCGGGTTCGAGGAAACGGCAGGTTTGCGCTTTCCCGGCCTGCATCCGATCTAGGGCTTACCGTGTGCCGACTGCTCTGGGCGCACGCGGCCGCCCCCTTCGACCCTGTGTTGCACTTAGCAGCGCTTGCCGAGATCTCCCGTACCAGTCCCGAGTACCAGGGCCATGGCTGGGGCTGCGCCTGGCTGGAGCAAGGCCAATGGCGCGTATACCGTGACATCCGCCCTATCTGGGAAGACGACCTTGGCGGCTTTCCCGAGACAACTCTGCTGGTCGGCCATGCGCGCAGTGCTTTTCGCGACGAGGGCATAATGGTCGAGAACAACATGCCGTTTATTGACGGCGAAAAAATTTTCATCTTCAACGGTGAACTGCAGGGCGTGCGAATCCGTGAGCATGGCCGTATCGGGGCGGAGAAGGTGTTCAACTACCTGAAACGCTTCGACCAGGGCGGGCATCTTGCGGGCGTACGCCGAGGCATAGAGGTGATCGAAAAACGCAGTCGCTACGTACGGGCACTGAACCTGGTGGTAGCCGATCCGCAAAGCAGCATTCTCGCCAGTCTTTTCAACGAGAACCCCGGTTACTTCCAGATGCATCGGGGCCACGTCGGCCACGTGGATGTGGCCTGCTCGCAACCCTACCCCGACCACGGTGAGTGGCAAGCCATTCCCAACCGCAGCGTGATCGCACTGCAGGGGCCAGAGCAATGCTGATCATCAAAGCCGGTGGCGGCGCCGACATCAACCTCGAAGGCATCGCCGCGGACCTCGCTGAACTGATCGAGCCTTTCGTGGTGGTTCTTGGTGCCAACGCCTTGCGCGACCGTGTGGCCGGGCAACTGGGCCAGCCCAAGGTGGAATTGACCTCGGTGTCGGGCTACACCAGCGTTTACTCGGACCAGGACGCAATCGACCTCATCATGATGAGTTACGCCGGGCTGCGTAACCGGCGCTTCGTGGAAATGTGTCAGCGCCAGGGGGTCAACGCGCTGGGGCTTACCGGCCTTGACGGCCGGCTTATCGAGGGTGCACGAAATCGCGGCATTCGCGTGCGCGCCGAAGGCAAAACCCTGCTCAAGCGCGATTTCTCCGGTAAACCCAAGCGTGCCAACGGACCGCTGCTCGAACTCCTGCTCGACAATGGCTACCGTCCCGTGTTGACCATACCCATCGTCGACGAACAAGGCTTCGCCATCAACTCCGAGAACGACGACATCGTCAACACGCTGCAGGACGCCTTGCACGCCGCGCGCATCGTACAACTGATCGAGGCACCAGGATTCCTGGACAACCACGATGACCCGACCAGTCTAGTCACGCAGATGTCACGCACAGAACTCGAGCAGCGTGAGGACCAGGTTACCGGCCGCATGAAGCGCAAGATGCTGGCTTTGCGCAAACTGTTTGCCGCCGGCGCCGCCGAGGTCATCATTGCCGACGGCCGCGTGGCCCAGCCGGTGCACGAGGCGCTGGCCGGCAAGGGCACGCTGATCCGATGAGTGCGCGCCAACTTGAGGAGCATTATGCTCTCGGGATTTATCCACGCCGGGGTATCACACTGGTGCGCGGCTCGGGGGCGCTGGTGTGGGACGATGCCGGCACCGAATACCTCGACTGTGCCACCGGCGTTGGGGTCGCTAATCTTGGGCATGCTCATCCGGCTGTCGCCGCGGCCATCACCGGCCAAGCTGCCCAGCTGATCACCTGCCCTGGAATCTTCTACCACCACAGCCGGGGCCGGCTGATGGAAAAACTGGTGCAGCTTGCACCTGCTGGACTTGAGCGGGTGTTCCTGTGTAACTCAGGTACCGAGGCAGTCGAAGCGGCCATCAAGTTCGCCTGCCTCACTACTGGCCGCACTGGGCTGGTCAGCGCCATGCGTGGATTTCACGGGCGCACGCTGGGCGCGCTCAGTGTGACCCATAAATACCGTGACGCCTTCGAGCCGCTGCTGCCTGACTGCCGTTTCGTGCCGCTCAATAACAACGAAAAACTGGACGCAGCGGTGGATCAGAGTACCGCCGCCGTTATCCTCGAACCGATACAGGGTGAGGGCGGCGTGCGCCCGGCAGACCCCGATTTTCTCTCCTGCGCCCGGCGCTTGTGCAGCGAGCGCGGGGCGCTGCTCATCATCGACGAAGTACAGACCGGCTTCTGCCGCACCGGCAGTTTCTTCGCCTGCGACCAGCTCAGCCTAGCGCCAGATCTCATGTGCCTGGCCAAGGGTATTGCCGGCGGCGTACCGATGGGTGCGGTGCTCGCAAGCAGCCAGGTCCAGGCTACTCTCGGTAGCCACGGCTCGACCTTTGGCGGCAATCCGCTGGCCTGCGCCGCGGCCCTGGCTGCCATCGAAACCATGGAAACAGAACAGTTGGCCGAGCGCGCCGCAACCCTCGGCGCGTATTTCGAGCAGCGCTTTTGTGCCGCGTTGCCAGCGCGGGTACGCGAAGTACGCCGCGTGGGCCTGATGATCGGCATCGAGCTTAAAGAAAAAGCGACCCCCTGTCTCAAGGCGTTGGCTGAGCAGGAACACATCCTGGCACTGCCGGCGGGGTCTACCGTGATCCGGCTGCTGCCGCCGCTGCTGATCTCAGAAGAACAACTGGACCATCTGGTTGCTGCTTTGCAGCGGGTGCTGGCAACCTGAAACAGGCGGTTTACCCGCGCAGTTCGGTCAGAGTCGCCGTGTGGGTGATCGCCTCAGCATCGGTGACAACTTCAATCAAGGCGCTACGGGCGGGAGACGCCGACGCTGCGGTCACGCGCTGTCCTGAATTTGCTGTTTCTGGGTCATCGGTGTCAGTCCGGTGGATGTTCTGGAGCGGTTGATGGCCCAAGGCCCCACCTCTGCCAAAAGCAAATTCCTATCCCTGCCTTATCGTATTGTATTAATGATGCGTTTCCAGCGAGATATCTTCGGGGCGGAATCACCTTGAAACTCCCCGGCTACCAGGGCGCGTTGTTCGGCGCACACGGCGCGACATGCGTCCACTAGATCGGAAGGATCCTGGCTGCGTCGATATATCGAATAGGTGTAGGAATCATGATACGGCTCCGGCCCACCGACACGATAGTGCCACTCTGCCCGGACCAAGCTGGTCGGCGCCCCATTCAGCGACAGTAATGCCTGTACAAATGGCTCGCGGTCCTGCTCGGGCAAGTTGTAAAAATGTTCGGTAGCCGCGTCCAGAGAGCCGAAGGCAATCTTGCCCTCTTCGTCGAACTCAATAGCCATTGCGTCATACTGAACCACGCTAAAGATTCGGTCAAACAAAATGAAGAACAACTCAGCATCAAAGAACATATCCACCTTTGATTCCCGAAACGTATCCAACACAACCGCAAAGCGAAACGGAAGGCCCATCTCTTGGGCGGTCTTATTGGGGTAGTCGATGTTGGGCAGGTACCCCGACACGAGCTTGACTGTCCTGTCATTCATATATCGACCTGGTCACTGGACGGTTATTTCCTAACGCTTGGGAGACCGAATCGGTCAGTCGAACTTCTCCGAGTCCAAGGCGGCTGAACTAGCGGTCTCCAAAGTGATCAACTTTTCCTGGACCAAGTTCTGTAAGGACTCGTCTTCGGCGATGGCGAACGACAGGCGGAGACACCGCCGGCATCAAATGCCTCGGCCAGCATAACGACTTCAGTCGCCGGTGGGGTTTTTGTCCGTCTTGCTGGTACTTTTGCTGGAGGGCTTGTCAGCAGTCTTGGCCAACCCGGCTGACTCAAGGAAGTTCTGCTGTACGTCCTGCCAGACTTCCATGTTGCGCCGCGCCATTTCCGACATGGCGCCCATGGAAGTCTGGCCGAGAAAATCGGCCAGCCGGTCCTGGTAGGCCTGCTGCTGCTCCACGAACAGTGTCAGGCTGCGGTCCAGATAGTCGGTGAACATCTTCTGCGTGCTGCCGCCGTAGAAGCGGATGAGATTGGTGAGAATCTCGGTGGTGAAAAGCGGCGCACCGCCACTTTCCTGCTCGTTGATGATCTGCAGCAGCGTGCTACGGGTAATATCGTCACCGCTGGCGGCATCCACCACCTGAAACTCCTCGCTTCCGACGATCAACTGACGCAGGTCGGAGATCGTGATGTAGTGGCTGAGCTCAGTATCGTAGAGCCGCCGGTTGGGGTACTTCTTGATAATCCGTGTTGCACTCACAATGAGGCCCTCCCGATTGTGCAGCGCAATAATACCACCGCCGTAGGCCGAACGAACCCCCTTTAATACATATGTTGGCCACCGTTGATCGACAGTGTCGAGCCGGTCACAAACCCAGCGTCATCCTCGACCAGGAACATCACCGCCCGGGCAATATCGCTGGCGTAACCCAGCCGGCCCACGGGAATGGTGCCAATAATCTTCTCCAGCACTTTTTCCGGCACCGCCCGCACCATGTCGGTGTCAACGTAACCCGGCGCAATGGCATTGACCGTTATACCCTTGGCCGCGCCCTCGAGCGCCAGCGCCTTAGTGAAGCCATGGATACCGGACTTGGCCGCAGCGTAATTGACCTGGCCGTACTGGCCGGCCTGGCCGTTGACCGAACCAATGTTGACGATGCGCCCGAACCCCCGTTCGCGCATGCCGTCGATGACATTGCGGCACATGTTGTAGCAGGACGACAGGTCGGTCTGCAATACCTGGTTCCACTGCTCGAAATCCATCCGGTGCAGCGTACCGTCACGAGTGATGCCGGCATTGTTGACCAGGATGTTGACGGGGCCAAGATCGCTTTCTATGCGGCTGACAGCATCAGCGCATTGTTCGAAATCGGCCACATCGAACTTGTAGACGGAAATGCCGCTTTCGTCGTGAAAGCGCTGGGCCGCCTCGTCATTACCTGCATAAGTGGCCGCAACCTTGTGTCCGGCCTGCTGCAGTGTAGTGGAAATGGCTGCACCGATACCGCGGGTTCCGCCCGTGACAATTGCTGTATGTGACATCTTTATAACTCCGATAAAGTTAAGAGGTGTGCGAAGTGAGAGTCAGGTAGATGCTCAGGGCCGTTCCACGCACATGGCAATACCCATGCCGCCGCCGATACACAGGGTCGCAAGCCCTTTATGCGCATCGCGACGGCGCATCTCGTGCAGCAGCGTGGTCAGTACCCGTGCGCCGGATGCGCCAATCGGATGACCCAAAGCGATGGCGCCACCGTTGACGTTAACGATGGCCGTATCCCAGCCCATTTCCTGGTTGACCGCACAAGCCTGCGCCGCGAACGCCTCGTTGGCCTCGACCAAGTCCAGGTCGGCAACCGCCCAGCCGGCTTTTTCCAGCGCCCGGGTACTGGCTGGAATAGGCCCGGTACCCATGATGGACGGGTCCACGCCTGCGGTGGCCCAGGAGACGATGCGCGCGAGCGGCGTTACGCCACGGCTGGCTGCTTGCTCGGCGCTCATCAGCACGGTGACGGCCGCACCATCGTTGATACCCGAGGCATTACCCGCAGTAACCGAGCCGTCTTTGGCAAAAGCAGGCCTCAGGCCAGCTAATTTCTCAGCGGTAGTGCCGTGGCGGGGATGCTCGTCGCTATTGACCACCGTGTCGCCCTTGCGCCCTTTGATCGTGACCGGTGTGATTTCCTCATCGAAGCGACCGGCCTTTTGTGCTTCTTCGGCCTTACCCTGCGAGGCAGCAGCAAAAGCGTCCTGACTCTCGCGCGAGATGGCAAACTTGTTGGCCACGTTTTCGGCGGTGGTGCCCATGTGGTAGCCGTTGAACGCATCCCACAAGCCGTCGACGATCATGCTGTCGATCATCTCCAGCGGGCCCAGTTTTTGCCCATTGCGCAGGTGAGCACAGTGCCGTGCCTGGCTCATACTCTCCTGGCCGCCAGCAACGACGACGTCGGCATCGCCAGTTAAGATTCCCTGGTAGCCCATGGCCACGGCCCGCAGCCCGGAACCGCACAACTGGTTGATTACGAGCGCCGTTTTCTCCACCGGGATGCCGGCAGCGATGGCCGCTTGCCGGGCCGAGTTTTGTCCAGTACCGGCGGTGAGGACCTGGCCCATCACCACCTCGGAAACATCCGCTGGCGCCACCCCTGCACGCTCGAGCGCGGCAGCAATGGCCACGCGGCCAAGTTCACTGGCTGGCAGAGTACTCAAGCCCCCGTTGAAAGCACCAGTTGCAGTGCGGGCGGCACTGGCGATAACGACTTCAGTCATGTCTTAATCCTCCACTTCGATTGGACGGCGCCGGCGATTGCTGCCCCGGCTGATTCCGGGCACGGTATTGTGCCAAACTTCCCCACCTGCCAGCATGTTACACAAGGGGCCGCAGTCTGAAAAATGACCTATTACGGCCCCAACCTCCTTGCCGGCTGAACGGCAAGCATTGCCGAAAGTATTACTTCTGCTCTGCCGACTTGCGCAGCAACGCCTGGCTGTCCTCGGCATAGCGCTGGCTGAGCTTTATGGCCTCGCCCGAGTCGTTGGCCATCTGCTGCACCAGGCCGCGGATGACCTCCGGCTGCTTCTCGAAATAGGTGCGGGCGGAATCGGCGTCCTTGATCTCGAGCGCCTCGCGGGCGTTACTCAGCACCGCATCGGCGTAGGTGCGCACGGCACCCATCTGCAATTCCATCAATTTTTCCAGGCTGTCGACCGCGAGCTTGCCGGCATCGCTGGCAGCCGCATTGGCGGCCTGAGCGACCTTCTCGTATGAGTCTTTAACATTATCAGTCATGTCATAGTCCTCTTGTGGTTTAAGTGAAAAATGCTGGTTTAGGGGAAAAACCCCTTTTGTTGCATTGCACAATAACAAATCTTTTTGTGCAATGCAACAATTTTTTAATATAAAATAAACTGTGTTTATTCAATAGTTTATAAACTGTTACCCCGGCACACGGCCGCGCATAGCGGGCACCAGCGGCCCCGCTCGCTCGATTTTCTCCAGCCACAGGGCCAACCCCAGGCCTGGTCCATCAGCAGCCTCGGTGAGCACCGCAGACAACTGCGAGCAAGCGGCGGTACCTGGGCTTGCATCTAGAATAAGGCATTATGAATCCTGGGGATGCCGATGATTGGGTGCAGGCGCTAACGCGCCTGCAGCAACAATTCGCCACCGCCCTCACCGCCGCGGGTACCCCGCCCCTGCCGGGTTTTATTGGTGCCGACCAGCCCTTTGCTGCGCCGCCGGCAGTAACCGGTAGCTTACCCTTTGATTTGTTCGGCGCTCAGCAAACCACCGGTGCGGTTTGGCCTGGTGCGGTTCCGGCTGCCCCGCCAACGGACAGTGCTGAAGCCAAACGCTGGGCCGATGCACTCAAACGCTGGCAGGAAACGCTCACTGCCTTGCAGCAGGCCTGGCTCGAAATCACCGCCGAGACCTGGGAGCATTTGCGCACGGCACTGACAGCAGCTGATGCTCCGCAGGACCTGCGCGGGGTCTACGACTTGTGGGTAGCGTGCGCCGAGTCTGTATACAACCGGCACGCGCTGAGCGAGCGCTATGCTGGCCTGGTCAGTGATTTCATCAACGTCCAGGTAGACCTGCAGTTTCTGGTCGGCCTTGGCGCAGCGCCCGAAGCTGACCCGCAGAAACTGAAAGAAGAACTGGCCGCAGCGCACGAGCGCGAGGCCGCGCTGCGCCGTGAACTGGCAGCGCTGCGCGCCGACAGCGAACCGAAGAAAAAACCTGCGCCGGCGACAACCCCGCATCGTGCCAGCGCCGACGACGCGCAGCCTAAAGTAAAAAAGAAGGGCTCCAAAGCAGCGGCCACAGCCAAGACCGGCCGCAGCAAGCGCGGCAAACGCTCGTGAATAGCGTCCCGGACAGCGTGGCCGAGGCGGCGGAACTTGCCCGACGCCTGGAGCAGAGCCTGCGGCAGCTGGGTGAACTCGGGCCGGCGACGGTAGGTGGGACGCCGCGCGAGACCGTCTTGGCAAATGACAAGGTAACACTCTATCGCTACGGCGATAGCCGTAGCCACAAGGCCCCCGGACCAGCACTGCTGATCACGTATGCGCTGGTCAACCGCCCTTACGTGCTTGACCTGGAACCGCAACGCTCCACCATCGCTCAGCTGTTGGCACAGGGGCTGGACGTTTACCTCGTCGACTGGGGCTACCCGGACAGCGGCGATCACCAGACCACGCTGGAGGATTACTTGTGCGACCGCCTCGACAGCTGCGTTGACGCGGTCTGCGACCTGCGCGGTGAGTCGACCGTTAATCTACTGGGTGTGTGTCAGGGCGGGACCTTCAGCCTGTGCTACAGCGCACTCTTCCCCGGCAAGGTCCGTAACCTCGTCACCATGGTGACGCCAGTGGATTTCCACACCCCGGGCAACCTGCTCAGCCGCTGGGTCCAGGGTGTGGACCTGGACCGGCTGGCGACATGTTACGGCAACGTGCCGGGGGGCTTCCTCAACGCCCTGTTCCTGGCTCTGCAGCCTTTCCGGCTGGCTGGGCAGAAGTACATGGAACTCGCCGACCTCGCCGATGACCCCGACCGGCTGCGCACTTTCCTGCGCATGGAGCGCTGGATCGCCGACAGCCCGGACCAAGCCGGGCGGGCATTCGCGGAGTTCGTTGGCAAACTGTTTCAGCGTAATGCCCTGGTAAGGGGTGAGATGACGATTGGCACGGTGCCGGTGCTGCTGGCTGACGTCACCTGCCCGGTGCTGAATATCTATGCGCAACTTGATCATCTGGTGCCGCCGGCCGCATCCATGGCGCTGGCAAATCACGTTGGCAGTGCTGATTACACTGAGTCGGCATTCGACGGTGGCCACATCGGCATCTATGTCAGTCAGCGCGCACAGCGGCGCATTCCTGCCACGATTGCCGGCTGGCTGCAGGCACGGCAATGAGTGCCGAACTCAGGGCTTGCGCGAAACCTTGAGGCGCAGCGCCTTGATCTGCATGTTTGCAAGTTTGCGGTTGGCCGCTTCCATCTCGCCCATGGTCCGGTAAGGGCCTACCCGAACCCGGTAGAAGTCACCACGATCCTGCACCGAGATATGCTGGATACTGGGCTCAAACCCGGCCAGTGCCAGTTTCGCCTTCATCCGGTCGGCCTGGGCAGGCTTGGTGTAGGCGCCGGCCTGCAGCATGTAGTAACTGCCAGGCTCGGTTTTCTTGCTGGCGGGTTGCGCTGTGGTCTCGACAGATGAGGGGGCCAACGGCGGTTCGAAATCGCCGGTATCGGGAATTACGTGCTCGATTTCGGGCAGCACTGTGTAGAAGTCAAAGCTGGTGCGCGCTGGTGCGGCGTTGCCGGCGGTGGCCGACAGCGGCGTTTCTGGCTTACCCGCTTGCTCGCGTGAGTCCTGCAGCAACTGCTTGATGCCGGCCCCCATGCGGTCGGGGTCACCGCTGATCGCGCCCTGATAAAGTGCGGCACCGATCACGCCCGCAGTCACCCCTACTGTCAGCAGAATCAGGTCGTGAAATGGCCGCCAGCCCTGCTGGCGCCTGTTGTTACCGCGCTTGCGGGTGCTGCGGGCCATGGTCTACATGCGCTCCGGTGCCGATACCCCGAGCAGGCCCAAACCGTTGGCCAGCACCTGTCGGCTGGCGTCGATCAGCGACAAGCGGGCGAGCCGTAAATCGACTGCGGCTGCAATGAACGGGTGGGCGTTGTAGTAGGTGTGGAAGTCGTTGGCAAGCTCGCGCAGGTAGTAGGCCACCTGGTGTGGCTCGTAATTGCACGCAGCCGCCTCGACCGTCTCCGGATAGCGCGACAGCCGCTGCAACAAATCGGCCTCGCGTGGCTCGACCAGCAGGCTATGATCGGCCCCGGCAAGGTCCACGTCGATACCTTTTTCGCCGAGTTGGCGAAATACGCTACAGATGCGGGCATGAGCGTACTGCACGTAGTAGACGGGATTGTCGCTTGACTGCGACTTGGCAAGATCCAGGTCGAAATCCATGTGTTGCTCGGGTTTGCGCAGCGCATAGAAAAAGCGCGCCGCATCACAACCAACTTCCTCGCGCAATTCGCGCAGGGTGACAAACTCACCGCTACGGGTGGACATGGCAACCTTCTCACCACCGCGGTAGAGCGCCGCGAACTGCACCAGCAGCACCGTCAATTGCTGAGGATCCAGACCCAGCGCTGCCAGTGAAGCCTTAACCCGCTTAACGTAGCCGTGGTGATCGGCACCCCAGATGTTGATGACATGTCCGAAACCACGTTCGACTTTGTCGCGGTGATAGGCGATGTCGGTAGCGAAATAGGTGTGGTTACCATTGGCGCGTAGCACCACCCGGTCTTTTTCGTCACCGAAGTCGGTACTGCGAAACCACCAGGCGCCGTGCTGCTGGTAGAGGCAGCCATTGGCCTTGAGATCATCGACTGCCCGCTGCACGGCACCGCTCGCGATCAGGCTTTTCTCCGAATACCAGGTATCGTAGTCGACACCAAAGCCGGCAAGGTCGCCGCATATGTCGGCAACCAGCGTGTCGCGGGCGAGACCGTGTATGTAGGCAAATTGGTCCGCCCCTAAATGCGTCTGGGTCCGGGCGATAAGGGTATCGAGTGCCTGGTCCATATCCGCGGGTAGATCTTGCATGAGCCCGCCGGCATCATACTGGTAGCGGTCGCCATTTTCGCGGTGCACGGTGGCCGCGATATCAAAAACATAATCGCCCTGGTAGGCCTGATCGGGAAAGGTCAGCGTCTCACCGGCCAATTCCAGGTAACGCAACCACACGCTGAGCGCAAGGATATCCATCTGTCGGCCAGCGTCGTTGATGTAATACTCGCTGCTGGTTTCGTAGCCGGCTGCGCGCAGTACCCGCGCCAACGCATCACCGTAAGCCGCACCGCGGCCGTGGCCCACGTGCAGCGGCCCGGTCGGGTTGGCCGAGACGAATTCCACCATCAGCCGCTGCCCGGCGCCCACATCGCTGGTGCCAAAACGCACGCCTTGCGTGCGGATCTCTTCGGGTAACCGCCAACAGGCATCGGCCGCGAGGAAAATATTGATAAAACCCGGCCCGGCAACTTCCGTCCGCTCGACCAGACTCGACGCTGGCAGGCGCGTGCGCAGTTGCTCGGCGAGTTCCCGCGGCTGTAAACCCGCAGGCCCAGCAAGCACCAGGGCCACGTTGCTTGCGAAGTCGCCATGGCCGGGCTTGCGCGAACGCTCTACTTGCACTTCCAGTGAAGTATCCTTGGGCAGTACACTGTCGCCAACCAACGCAGCGACCGCGCCTGAAAGCAGTTTGCGAACCTTGTTACGCATGGTGGTACTACACGTGGTGGCAATGATCCCTGCGGCGACATCTGGCGGCGCCGGTCGCAGGTAACTGCAGGAACCAGCAATTCTACCCGCTGCATGACGCCCGCTAAAGTTTACCCCGACAGCGATCTGCCTGTAGTAACCTTGGACCCCCCGTTATCTCGGTGTATGAAGAACCGCACCAGTACCCTTTTGCCGCCTATGGATCACCTGAGTGCCAGCCGGTTGAATCTGCTGTGTAGCGACAGCCTTGATCGCGCCGCTGAGCTGCGCGGCTCGAACGCAGAACTGGCCCGGCGCGCAAGTTCCGAGGGGGCGCGTTTTCTGGCAGTGCACGACCTCGCATTACTGGTGCAGCGGGACCGACATGGCGTAACTGTGGTGCAGCTGCCGCGGGTGACACTGGAAGCCCGCTTTGGCAGCGACACGCAGCAGGTCTACCTCGGCCGGCAGGACGGGCATGATTTCTTCGTTGCCTTGCTCGAGTCTGGGACAGTCGCGCCGGGCGAGGAATTTTCCGACTTGCGCACCCTCGCCGGCATGCTCGATGAAGCACAGGCTGCGCTGCTGGGATATGCCCGAGCCATGGCGGTCTGGCACCGGAGTCATCGTTACTGCAGCCACTGTGGTTCGACCACAGTCTCGCGCCACGGTGGACATGTCCGCGAATGCCTCAACCGCGAGTGTGGCCACTTGCATTACCCGCGCACTGATCCGGCCATAATCGTGCTGGTGGAAAAGGGGGAGCGGGCCCTGTTTGGCCGCAAGAGCGAGTGGCCACAGCACCGCTATTCGACCATTGCCGGTTTCGTCGAACCAGGTGAAAGCGCCGAGCAGGCGGTGGTGCGGGAAGTCGCAGAGGAGACCGGGGTAGAGGTCATTCGCGCAAACTACCATTCCTCGCAACCCTGGCCTTTTCCTGGGTCGCTGATGCTGGGCTATTCGGCCGTCGCCGGCAACGACCGAATCTGTCGCAACGACAACGAATTGGAGGACGCCCTGTGGCTCGATCGCCAACAGGTCAGCGAGTGGCTGGCGGTCGGTCGCTTTAAACCGCCACCTGTTATTTCAATCTCTTTTCGCCTAATCGAAGACTGGTTCGACCGCGAGTCGGATATCCCGCTGCGCGCAGTGTGCCAACAGACCGGGTAGCGAAAACCGTGCATGGTTGCACTTACGCGTGACACCGGTACAATGGCGCCTGGGTGATGCGACAAAGATGTATGCATCTGCCCGTATGTGTAGTCACCATTGTGGAGGAGTTATGTCGGATCGGCATACCGGAACTGTTAAGTGGTTCAATGAACGCAAAGGCTTCGGCTTCATCGAGCAGGAAAATGGAGACGATGTTTTTGTACATTACCGTGAAATCCGTGGAGAGGGTTTTAAGACCCTGGCTGAAGGTCAGAAGGTCGAGTTCACTCTCATCCCGCGGGACAAGGGCCCTGCTGCAGAAGACGTCGCACCCGTCGACTGATTGATCCCCGGCGGGTCATGCGGCTCCACCAGCCGTCACCCACCGTTGTCAAATCTCTGCTGCTCACTGGGTGCTTAGGCGCCCCGTGCGCCTCGTGCTGTGCAAATCCCACCGGTTGTTTTACTGACTGTCGACATAACTATTGCACTGACACTGCTTCTCATTGCGATGGTGTTGGGCAGCGCCTGCCGTGCTGTCATCGGTACTGCGCCGCGCTAACCGCTCGATAGCAATTTTCTCAACTGAGTTCTGCCAGCACTCCGGCTGCCGCCTGAATGGTACGCTCTATCTCGGCATCACCATGAGTGCTGGAGACGAAGCCGGCCTCATACGCAGAAGGCGCGAGGTAGATGCCGGCATCGAGCATGCCGTGGAAAAAAAACTTGAAGCGCTCTGCATCACAGGCCATGACCTCGCTGAAGCGGGTGATAGGCTGACGGTCAGCAAAGAACAGACCGAACATGCCACCGACCGCTTGGGTGACCAGCGCCACGCCCGCCGCATCCGCTGCTGCAGTCAGGTCCTCAGTCAGGTGACGGGTCTTGGCGCTGAGCATATCGAAAAAGCCCGGTGTCAGAACTTTTTTTAATGTGGCAATGCCGGCGGCCATGGCCAGGGGGTTGCCCGACAACGTTCCAGCCTGGTAGACGGGGCCCAATGGTGCCAATTGCGCCATGATCTCCCGCCGACCACCAAACGCACCGACCGGCATGCCGCCGCCCAACACTTTACCTAGCGTAGTCAGGTCGGGGGTTACACCGTAAAGCGCCTGGGCGCCACCTGCTGCGACGCGAAAACCGGTCATTACCTCGTCGAAGATCAGCACAGCGCCATGGTGGTCGCAAGTCTCGCGCAATGTCTCGAGGAACCCGGGTACCGGTGGCACGCAATTCATGTTACCGGCAACCGGCTCGACAATGACTGCGGCGATAGTGGCGCCCGCCTCAGCGAACACTTGTTTCACCTGCTCGGCGTTGTTGAATTCCAGGGTCAGCGTGTGCTCGGCCATAGCCGTGGGTACCCCGGGAGAGGTCGGCACACCCAGGGTCAGCGCCCCAGAACCTGCCTTAACCAGCAAGCCATCGGCATGGCCATGGTAGCAACCCTCGAACTTGATTACCTTGTCGCGGCCGCTATAGCCACGAGCCAAGCGGATTGCGCTCATGGTCGCCTCGGTGCCGGAGTTGACCATGCGCACCTGCTCGATCGATGGCACCGCAGTACAAACCAGTTGCGCCAGTTCGGTCTCAAGGCTGGTCGGTGCGCCGAAACTCAATCCCCGGTCAGCAGCCGCACACACCGCGGCCACCACATCAGAGTCTGCGTGGCCGAGGATCATCGGCCCCCACGAACCCACATAGTCGATATAGGCGCGGCCGTCCGAGCCGTAGAGTAGCGGCCCACGTGCCCGTTCGATGAATACCGGTGTGCCACCGACCGCCTTGAACGCGCGGACCGGGGAATTGACGCCGCCGGGTATGACTCGGGCTGCCGCGGCAAATAGTTCTGAATTTTTCATCCTCATGGGTGCTCCGCTTGCTAGCCGGCGCCAAGGGGTTTCGCGGGCCGGGCTTGGTGTGCTTGGTAGGCTTTTGGCTCCGTACTATGCGTAAGAATACGTTGTTCTGATCGATCCGATAGACCCTCGATCAATATCTTAACGGGCCTTTGATCGGCATTATCTGTCGCTTGGTCCTCCGCCAGAGGGCTTGCCTGAAGAGAATATCGTGCCAGACGCTTGCTGGAAAGGTGCCCCAGCCGGTACCCGCGCTGGGCCTGGCAGCACGTGGGCCACAATCCACTCACCAGCGATACTGCTGGAGTTCCTGCGCTCCCAGCAGGAACACCACCGACTCACCGTTGAGGGAGGTAAGCCAGGTGAATGACACCTGCGGCCAGGCAGCCTCCACCGCCGCTTTGGCACTACCGGCTTCCACCACCAGCGTCCCCTCATCGGTGAGGTGTGTGCGGGCTTCACGCAGCAGGGAATCGATGAAGTCGAGACCCTCGCTACCGCCGGCAAACGCAAGCGCTGGCTCATAGCTGTACTCGTCTGGCAATCCACCCATGATGGCGTCGCTGACGTAAGGGGGATTACAAACGATGAGATCGTAACGCTGCCCGGCGAGCCCCGTGAACAGGTTCGAGCGCAGCAGCCGCACACGATCGACAATGTCGTGGCGGCGTGTATTGATGGCAGCCACTGCCAGCGCGTCGCTCGACAGGTCGCTCGCATCCACTCGTGCCGCCGGGAAGGCGTGCGCCAGCGCTATTGCAATGCAACCGCTGCCGGTACCGAGGTCCAGGATCGATGCTATCGGCTGGCCAGCCAGCCATGGTGCAAAACATCCGACAATCCATTCCCCCAGGTGGGAGCGCGGCACAATGACGCGCTCATCGACAAAAAACTCGTGGCCAGCAAACCACGCCTGGTTGATCAGGTAAGCCAATGGCCGACGGGTGCGGATACGTCTAGCGAGCAGCGCCTCAACCTGTGCCTGCTCAGTGTCGGTCAGTGTTTTTTGCCAGGGAATCTGGTCAGCGCCAGCATCCAACTCGATCGCTGCCAGCGCCAGCCATACTGCCTCGTCGAAGGCGTTGTCGGTGCCATGGCCGAAGTACAGCCCGCCATCGGCCAGACGTCGCTCGACCTGCGCCACACATATTTCGAGTCTCATCGTCGTGGATACACTCAACTGGCCAACACTGCACGCACCGCTTTGATCATCTCCCCAACGCTTATGCTGTGCTGGACCAGATCTTTGACCTTACCGTCACGGCCGATCAGGTAGGTGCTTGCCGAATGGTCGATGGTGTAGCCAAGCGCCGTGTTGTCGTCCTCCACCTGCTGGTAGAGCACGTAGTATTTTTTTGCCACTGCCGCGATCTCATCCGCAGAACCTGTTATGCCAACGATCCGCTGGTGGAAAAACGCCGCATAGTCACTGACCTTGCGCGGCGTATCACGCTCGGTATCGACACTGACGAACAGGCCCACGACCTGGGCGGACTCCTCGTTGGTAAGCCCATCCAAGACTGCGCCCATGCGGGCGAGGTCGGTAGGACACACGTCTGGGCACTGGGTGTAGCCAAAAAACAGCATCACCACCTGGTCGCGGTAATCGGCCAGTGACACCGGCCCAGTGCCCGCGGCCAGGGTGAAATCACCACCCAAACCCGCATAGGGGTCAACCACCTGGTTGCTGCGCTGCTGCATCCACAACCCGCCGCCCAAACCAAGTACTGCCGCACCCAGCAAAAGCAGCGTAAGCACCCACCATTGTCTTGTCATGGTCGTTGTCTATTCACTTGGTACCAAGGTGGGCGCGGCCCCGGCTGCGCCCACCACTCACCGTCAGTCGCTGTGCTTGCCGTGATCGGCCTCGTGTTTCATACCCTCAGGCATTCGCACCGGCGCTGCGACTATCAGGCGCTGGCCGTCGGCAAACTCCAGTTCAATAGTAACCCGCTCACCTACCTCCAGGTTGTGATTAAGCCCGATCAGCATGAGATGTAACCCACCTGGTTTGAGTTCAACCTGGCCATGGCCCGGTACCACGACTTGCTCGATGCGGCGCATCTTCATCATGCCCTCTGCCATTATGTGGTTGTGTAGCTCGACCGCAGTCGCGACGTTCGAGCGCGCTCCTACCAGCACCTGTTCGTTGATGGCGTGGTTATACAGAATCATGAAGGCGACGCTGTTGGGCTGGCCCGGCGGCATGGCCCGCACCATCGGTGCATGGGCCTCGACCTGAGCCCAGGCGGGCACGGTGAAGGTGCCAAAAATTACGGCAAGCAGGAAAATAATCTCCTTGTTCATGTTTTGTCTCCACTTCAAGGATAACCACTCACCACTTGGCGAACGGCAGCAGTCAGGCCCGCCCCGGGCACAGCCGGGACAAAGGACGCCTAAAGTAGTGGCACTGCTGGCACCAAGCCACTGCCTCAGCAACGCACAGGCAGCGAGCCAGGGGGTTAAGCGCAAAAGTGAGCCTTTCATCAGAAGCCGGAGTGTAGTCGCTTGCCGGTGGCCAGGCGGTGCGCCAGGCTGTGTACTGTGCCGTAGGCTGGTGTAACACTGACTCAGGTCAAAGCCGGGTCAATCTGCCGGACACAGTCGCCGTGGGTCGACGCCGCAGCGTTCAAGCATGAAGGGGTGACTGATGACGAGCACGCTACGGGATTTCCTTTTCCCTACCCAGCCACGCACAGTCACCGCCGCCTGGTCAAGCGCACGCGGGAGATAGTTAAAATGATCTTGCCAGTCCGTGCGACGCACCAGAATAACAAACTGCCTGCTCAGCGAAAACGCAAGCCATTTTTCGCCCATCTCGATAGGTGACGCCCTGCCATGGACGAACTGGTAGCCGCCGCGGGCGCCATCCGGCGGGCGTGGTGCATAGTATGGTAGCGCCCAAATTCCGCGCCCAGCGCGGCGGGCCGCATCCTCGGCGGCAATGTACTCGCGAAGATACGCATCGTTGGGTGATATAGCCACCGCACTGGCGAGGCCCTGACGCAGTAGAGCGGCCTGGATACTGGTACCGTTCGGCGTAAACAAGTAAGCCAGGGTGCGGCCATGCCGGTCCCTTGGCTCGACAGCATCCTCAACCTGAGCCTCAATGCCCTCGACCAATGTTTGCAACGCGGCGCGCGCTGCCTGTGCCAGCGGTTCGGCTAAGCGTCCCTCGTGACCAAGTTCCGGGGTATTGATTCCGGCCAGGCGGATTACCTCACCCGAGACAAGCACCAGCGTGTCACCGTCAATAACCCGATCAATGGCCTCGCTGCGAAGCCCGGTCGCCGAGGTGGAAGTAATGCTCAGCCAGAGAAAAACAAAAAAGGCGACCTGTGTCGCCTGGCTGATTTTACCGGTACGGTTGCCCACGGTAGGGGGTTGCCGGGTCATACGCCAGAGCGGCGCGCAGGTGTCAGGCCGAACGGCCGTACTTTTTCTGGAACCGGCCCACTCGGCCAGCGGTGTCGATAATCTTTTGCTGGCCGGTGTAAAACGGGTGGCAGGCCGAGCAGATCTCTACGTGCAGTTCACTGTTCAGGGTCGAACGGGTCTCGAAACTATTGCCGCAGGCACAGACCACCTTGATGGTCTGGTATGCAGGATGGGTATCGGGCTTCATGGCTGGAGGCTTTGCGTTACTGACCCTGCGCTGACTAGGCGGGGGCCCGAAAAGGGATGCGGATCATAGGCGAAACATCGCCTGCTGGCAAGCCGCAGGTTAGCGGTTCATGGATTTAAAGAACTCGGCATTGTTTTTGGTTGCCCGCAACTTATCAAGCAGAAACTCAACCGCTTCAAGATCATCCATCGGGTGTAGTAACTTGCGCAGCAGCCAGATTTTCTGCAGTTCGGCGGGGTCGGTCAGCAGTTCTTCACGGCGGGTGCCGGAACGGTTGATGATCATAGCCGGGTAGACTCGTTTTTCAGCGATGCGCCGGTCCAAGTGTATCTCCATATTGCCGGTACCCTTGAACTCCTCGTAGATAATATCGTCCATTTTGGAGCCGGTATCTATGAGCGCGGTGGCAATGATGGTCAGGCTACCGCCTTCTTCAATATTGCGGGCCGCGCCGAAAAACCGCTTGGGTTTCTGTAGAGCATTGGCATCGACACCGCCCGTCAGCACCTTACCCGAGGCCGGTTGTACGGTATTGTAGGCGCGCGCCAAGCGAGTAATGGAGTCGAGCAGAATAACGACGTTCTTCTTGTGCTCGACCAACCGCTTGGCTTTTTCGATGACCATCTCAGATACCTGTACGTGCCGCGAGGCTGGCTCGTCAAAAGTAGATGAAACCACTTCGCCGCGTACCGTGCGCTTCATCTCCGTGACCTCTTCCGGCCGCTCGTCGATGAGCAACACAATCAAAATGCAGTCCGGCTCGGAAGCAATGATGGCGTGGGCAATCTGCTGCAGCATGACCGTCTTGCCGGTCTTGGGGGCCGACACTAATAGGCCGCGCTGACCCTTACCGATCGGTGAAACCATGTCGATTACCCGCCCGGTGAGGTCCTCAGTAGAGCCGTTTTCCTGCTCCAAGCGCATGCGCTCATCGGGATGCAGTGGGGTCAAGTTTTCAAATAAAATTTTTCGCTTGGCCTCTTCGGGCGGCTGGAAATTGATGGACTCGACCTTAAGCAGGGCAAAGTAGCGCTCCGAGTCTTTGGGCGGGCGAATCAAGCCGGTGATAGTGTCACCCGTGCGCAACCCGAAACGGCGAATCTGACTGGGCGAGACATAGACGTCGTCGGGGCCAGCGAGGTAAGAACTGCTGGCCGAGCGCAGAAAGCCAAAACCGTCCTGCAGAATCTCCACCACACCCCCACCTTTGATCTGCTCGCCGCGCTTGGCCTGGGACTTGAGGATGGCGAATATCTGGTCCTGCCGGCGTAATCGGGAAACGTTATCCAGGTTCAGCGAGCGGGCCACTTCGGCCAGCTCGGTGGGAGACTTGTCTTTCAGTTCAGTCAGGCTCAGCGACATAACGTGGGAGTCTCAGTGTTAGTGGAAGCGGTCGGGGGTTTGACTGCCAAGGCATCCGGTTGTCGCCCGGGATTGTGGCAAGTGAGTAGTTTCGAGAAACGGCTAAAAAGGGGAGCTGCGCACGTAGCGCTAGCATCAATTTATCACTATCTGACCCTGCCAGTCTACTCCAAGTTGTTGGGGTCAGAGTTTATTAGGGTTTAGAGTGCAGGCTGTCTACTCTGTATACGGGTATATGTGTTCGGGTGTCATCAGAATCAAATGCTGCCAACTGACCAGCACAACCATGTTACAGGTGCTCGTCGAGGAAAGCAGCCAACTGAGTTTTCGATACGGCTCCGACCTTGGTCGCCTCGACCTCGCCATTTTTAAACAGCATCAGCGTAGGTATGCCACGAATGCCGTACTTGGGCGGCGTGGCCGGGTTGTCGTCAATGTTCAGCTTGGCAACCTGAACTTTGTCAGCATATTCATCGGCCAGTTCATCGAGTACCGGCGCAATCATCTTGCAAGGCCCGCACCACTCGGCCCAGTAGTCGATCAGTACCGGTTTCTCTGACTCCAGTACTTCCTGCTTAAATGAATCGTCGCTGACGTGAATAATTTTGTTTGGCATCTGAATCCAAATCCTCTTTTGCTCTAGAGAGAATGCGAAACACAAGGGTATCAGGAAATGGTATCGGGGCATGTGGTATACTTGGTGCTTCCCGATACCCGCCAGGGGGAGCCGCGCCATTTATCGGCGACTCGCTCTCAACTGAGGGAAGATTGTTACAGAATTCCACTTCGAGAATCAAGAGCCAATTATCCGTACGGGGTGAATCCGCCTTTCGCCCACCTCCAGGTCCCGGGTCCATTTACCCACGCCATCGACACGGCAACACAATCCGGGCTGTAGGCAGCAGCCTACGCGATCCGCGGCCTTTTTTTGAATGTAACCGCCTGGCAGAGCCTGCCGAAACGGCTTGACCACACGAAATACCCCATGGAAGATCTCTCATACCTGACCGACAAGAAATTCACAGAATTTGACCTCGTCCCTGAATTGCTACAGGGGCTCGAAGCAGCCGGATTCAATTGCTGCACGAAGATACAGGCCGAGTCACTACCACTCGCACTCGCCGGCAACGACGTGGCCGGGCAGGCACAAACTGGTACCGGTAAGACGGCGGCCTTTCTACTTGCGATCTTCAATCATCTACTGACGCGCCCGCGCCGCGAACAGCACCAGCCGACCAGCGTACGTGCGGTAGTACTGGCACCGACGCGCGAGCTTGCAATCCAAATTCACCGCGATGCCCGGTTGCTGGGCAAATATACAGATCTCAGGCTGGGGCTGGTCTACGGCGGTACCGGCTATCAGCAGCAGCGTGACTCGCTGAGCGAGGGCGTCGACGTACTCATCGGCACCCCCGGTCGCCTGATCGATTACTTCAGGCAAGGCGTGTTTGACCTTAAGAGTGTGCAGGTGGTCGTGCTGGATGAAGCTGACCGCATGTTCGACCTGGGTTTTATAAAAGATATCCGCTTCATCCTGCGGCGCATGCCGCCGCCTGCTGAGCGCCTTAACCTGTTGTTTTCCGCCACGCTCTCACATCGGGTGCATGAGTTGGGCTACGAGCACATGAACGACCCCAACGAGATAAAGATAGACGCCGACACCGTCGTGGTCGAACAACTGGTGGAAGAAGTCTACTACCCGGCCAACCCGGAAAAGTTGCCACTGTTGCTGGGCCTTTTAAAGCAGACCGGCGGTGATCGGGTGCTGATCTTCGCCAACATGCGCATCGCCTGTGACCGGCTCGGGCGGGCGCTGGACAGACAGGGCTTCTCGGCCGGTGTGCTGTCGGGTGACGTGCCGCAGAAAAAGCGCGAGCAACTGCTCAAAGCCTTCAAGGAAGGGCGCCGGCAGATACTGGTCGCGACCGACGTCGCCGCCCGTGGTCTGCATATCCCCAGCGTGAGCCATGTGTTCAACTACGACCTGCCGCAGGATCCCGAGGATTACGTTCATCGCATTGGCCGCACCGCGCGGGCCGGCGCTAGCGGCCACGCTATCAGTTTCGCCTGTGAGGACCACGCGTTCTCGCTGGTTGATATAGAAGATTACGTCGGCCACGCGCTGGAGCGACGGGAGATTTCAGAGGATTTGCTGGAACAACCAGTGCGTGGGCGTAGCCAAGGGCAACCCGATGATGGCCCGCGCAAGCAGGCCCGAGGCGAGCGCAAACACCACGCTGACCGGCGCCAACGCCAGGGTAGCGTCGACAGCAAAGATGCCGCGCCCGGCGTGCGGGCTGAAGAATCGCTGCGCGGAAGAGATGCCGGTGAACGTGTTCCAGGCGAAGCCGCTAGTGCTGTCACCCAAGAGCGAGTACCAAGCCCAGCAAAATTACCGGAGCCACCTACTCCAACACCCGTACACCCGCACCCTGCGCTTCAGCGCCGGCGTGGAACAGAAGTGCCTGCCATCGGCTAAGACCTCCCCGCCCAAGGACCAGCGACTACGCGTACCGGTCACGAGTTGAGCACGTGCTAGCGGTTTTTCCTTTACCGGCGACATCATCTTCAGCGACAGGCGCCATCGGCAATCCGGTTTTTTGCTATTCTCTGCAATAACTAACCGTTGGTCATTCTTTGCGTAATGACAGCAAAATCGAGATTTTCACGTAGTTTTATTGGCGCCTTTAGCGCGTTCATTCTGGCAACTATTTATTTCGGGTTCACCGCCAGTCATCTTCCAGTCGGTGCCGGGCCGGATGCGTATGCAAATTACTCCGCTGTTTCTTTTTACTTGAAACACAAACGCCTGGCCGTTTTTCCTGAAGATGAATACACAGTTGAAGTCGACTACAGCCCACACGGTACTACTCGCCTGCTTCGACCGCCACTTTCTTTCCTGGTTTCCGCGCTGCTTACACCGGTCTCCCCTCTAGGAGAAAAGGCGTCCCGTAATGTAGTGGGCTCAAAGGCCTGGCACAAAGCGCCAAGGATAGGCTCGGTACTGCTATGCGCACTTACCGTGGCTTTTATTTATCTGGGGCTATATTGGTACTTCGGCAACGCCTGGTATGCAGTTGTCGGCAGCGCGCTGACCGGGCTCTTGCCCCAGTTCACTTTTATCGCTTCGCACCTGAACGATGACAGCAGTGCAATCTTCTCAGCAACCATGCTGTTTGCCGCGCTTATCCTGATTTACCTGCGCAGAACGAAACTTTCCACCATCGTGTTTCTGGGCCTCAGTGTCGGCCTGGTCCTGGTATCCAAGCTGTCGGCATGGCTGGTGCTTCCCACTGCCGGGCTTGCATTTCTGCTGTTTTTCAGAATTGAAAAAAAGCGCTGGCTGCCCTGTGGCCTGATACTGATAACAATGACAATCATCGGTGGTGGCTGGTGGCCCCTTTTTAACATGTCTCACTATGGAATCGATGACTTTCGTGCCGCTACCATACAGCGTGAGATCGCCAAGAAACACAGGACTCTGAAAACCTTTCAAGGTCGCGGTTTCATTGCCCAAGGAATTGGCTTCTATCAACTGGGTATCAAGAACCACAAGAATTTCATTGGTGCCTCACTGAAATCGACTATTGGACACCTGGGCCGGTTGCAGCTTCGGCTTAGTTCCGTACAGTACACGCCTTATTACGCTGTTCTCATCCTCGCGGTGTTGTATTACCTGATGCGGGTACTGTTCGTCAGTGTTCGATGCTGGACTGGGATGCAGGAGGCAACAGATACTCGTAGATTCATTTTCGAGACACTCCTGGCTGGCGCTATTGTCTTCCAGGCTCTGGCCTACACCTACCGAAACGTCTACCAGGACATCCAGGTCCAGGGTAAATACCTCCTCCCTATCATCCTGCCGTTGCTGGTCCTGTTCCTGGCAGCCACCCGGGTGATGGGCCACACCTTTGCAACCTGGCTCAGGGCCACCGGTTTACGATCGATCGTGCTGCAAAGCCACAACATACTCCAGGCCATGGCCTTGCTCTGTGTGTTCGCCTTTGGGCTGGCTCACCTGGACGGAATACTGCGGTACGTACGTCCGTTCTATTTCCCATTCCCTTACAGCCTTAAGATCGGCAATTTTGAATTCCTGGATCTAGACCAGGCGTTGTGGATGGAACTGCACAAGGACATATCCATCACGATTCAGGATGGTGCGTGGCAGATCCAGTCGACCGGCGAAGATCCGCAACTGGTACTACCGGGTCACATCTGCGATCGCTACGGCAAAAATTTCCTGGTGCGGGTGGACCTGGTTACAGATGAGGGCTGTTACGGCAGTTATGTTCGAAATAACCCTGACTTATTAACTGCCTACA
>Ga0208642_1000295_pt1 | contig 27454 bp, 34 predicted proteins | sample ETN02SmetaG_4_FD_185790 | JGI IMG/M metagenome (GOLD analysis project Ga0208642, IMG submission 185790) | Marine microbial and viral communities from oxygen minimum zone, Eastern Pacific Ocean - ETNP2014F10-02SV251 (SPAdes) (version 2) | ecosystem: Environmental > Aquatic > Marine > Oceanic ...
TTCTTTAATAGTATGGTAAATATCAAAAATTTTGCTCCAAGGCTGTATCAGGAAACTATTATGGCTTCCTGCGCTAAAGGCAATTGCTTGATTATTTTGCCTACAGGTTTGGGAAAAACAAAAACAGCGATATTGGCAACTGCGCAAAGGCTTAATTCTTTTCCTAAATCAAAAATACTTTTCCTGACTGTAACGAAACCTTTAGCTGAACAGATATATAATGAAGTCAAAGAATGCTTAAATTTGGATGAGAATAAAATAGTGTTATTTACCGGTTCTGTAAGCCCAAAAAAAAGAGAAGAATTATGGAAAAATTCTGTAGTGATTGTAAGCACTCCCCAATGCATTGAGAATGATATAATAAATAATAGAATTATCTTGGATGATGTTTCTTTGTTAATAGCAGATGAGGCGCATAACGCTGTTAAAGATTATTCTTATACTTGGGTTGCCAAGCAGTACCATAAGAAATCAAAATATCCGAGGATTATTGGCCTTACAGCAAGCCCCGGCTCTGACTTGGAAAAAATCCAGGAGGTTTGCAAGAATTTGTACATAGAAGAGATTGAAATAAGGACCGATAAAGATCCTGATGTAAGACCATATGTGCATGATATTGATGTTAATTGGGTTGATGTGGAACTTCCTAAGGCTTTTTTAGAAGCCAAAAAATATTTGCAGAATTTTCTGAATGACCGTTTAGAGAGGCTAAAAAAATGGGGCATTTTAAGAAGAACCGACTTAAGATATGTAAGCAAAACCGAGTTATTGGCTTTGCAGGCGCAGTTGCGCGGCAGGGCTTCTAGTGGAGAAAAAGATTTTGTTGTATGGACTGCAATCTCTGTTTTAGCAGAGATAATGAAAATCAGTCATGGACTTGAGTTATTGGAAACACAGGGAGTAATTCCGTTGTATAAGTATATGAGTAAATTTAACAATGACGCAAGTACAACAAAAGTAAAGGCTGTCAAGAATATTGTTAAAGATTTGAATTTCCGTTCTGCTTTTGTTAAGGTTTCAAAATTACATGAAGAGAAAGTTGAGCATCCAAAATTAATTGAGTTGCAAAAAATTGTTGAAAAAGAAATTAAGGACTCAGACAAGAAAATAATTGTTTTTAACCAATATAGGGATAATGCTGTTGATGTAGTTGAGAAGTTGAATAATATTGAAAATGTAAATGCAAAATTATTTGTAGGTCAGCTAAAAAAAGGGGGGACAGGATTAAGCCAGAAAGAACAAAAAGGAGTTTTAGATGAATTTCGAGAGGGAAAATTTAATGTTTTAGTTGCTACATCTATTGGAGAGCAGGGTTTGGACATACCTCAGGTTGATACTGTTATTTTTTATGAGCCTATACCTTCTGCAATAAGGCAGATACAAAGGCGTGGCAGGACTGGAAGGCATGGAGAAGGCAAAGTTATTGTTTTAGTGACTAAAAATACTATGGACGAAGGCTATAGGTGGTCAGCTCATCATAAAGAAAAAAGAATGTATAGGAATCTAGAAAATCTGAAGAAAAAATTAACCTTGTTCCTAAATACCAAGGAAGAGAAGATTACTAATTATGTTAAAAGCGATAAAATAAAGATTTTTGCTGATTTTAGAGAGAAAGGTTCTGGAATTATAAAAGAGCTAATTGAGATGGATGTGGAGCTAAAGCTTGAGGCTCTGCCAGCTGCAGATTATATATTAAGCTCCAGGGTTGGTGTTGAATACAAAACAGTTGAGGATTTTATCCAGAGCATTATTGACGGCAGGTTGCTGCAGCAAATTAAAAGTTTGAAGAATAATTTCGAACGGCCTTTATTGATTATTGATGGTGTTGAAGATATTTATTCTGTAAGGAATGTACATGCAAATGCTATTAGAGGCATGTTAGCGGCTATAACCGTAAGCTATGGTGTTCCGATTTTGTATACTAAAAACTTTAAAGATACTGCACAGCTGCTTAACATAATTGCAAAAAGGGAACAAGAAGAGACTGGAAAAGATTTTTCATTACATCCGCAGAAAAAGGCAATGAGCATCAAAGAGCAGCAGGAATATATTATAAGCTCTTTGCCCGGGGTTGGTTCATTATTATCTAAGCCATTGCTTAAGCACTTCAAAAGTGTAAAGAATATCATAAATGCAGAGCAAAAAGAGCTTGAGAAAGTTGAGAAGATTGGGAAGAAGAAAGCTGAGAAAATAAAAGATATTGTCGATAGGGAGTATCAAACTTTAGAATAAAATGGTAAAAGTAGCTGCTGCTCAAATTAAAGTGACAAGGAGTACAGAGAAAAATCTCAATAAAATAATTAATTGTATTAGGAAAACTTCTTCTAAAAATGTTGATATTGTCTGTTTTCCAGAAACATCATTAATTCATTCAAAAAACAAAAAAACAATAAAAAAATTACAATTCAATGATTATTTAAAAAAAATAAAAAAATCTTGCAGGGAAAATAAGATTCATTGTATTTTTGGAACAAATATTTTGGAGAAAAATAAAATCTACAATTCTGCTTTTTTTATTGATGATAAAGGCAAGGTAATTTATAGATATAATAAAGTAAATTTATTTAGGAATGAAAAAGGCAAAGTTACATCAGGAAAAATAAACAAAGCAATAAAAACTAAATTCGGCAAAATTGGGATTATTATCTGTTGGGATATTTCTTATCCTGAATTTGTAAAGCAATTAAGCAGACAGGGAGCTTGGATTATTTTTTGTTCATCTTACATTAAAAATTATGGCCGTGAGTTGGAGAGTTATCTGCAAATCCCATATGTAAGAGCCTTTGAAAATTCTTGTTATTTTGTGTCTTGCGACAGTGCAAATAAAGATTGCGCACAGTACAGCATTATCTGCAGCCCATCAAAAATTATTAAGAATATTAAAGGCAAAGAAGGATTGATTGTTGCTGAGCTGGACAGAAGGAAGATTGTTGGGTTGAGGAAAAGGTATGGATTAGTTTAGAACTTTATATTATTTAATCTCTTAATTCTTTCTTGGTGTGGTGGGTGTGTTGATAAAAGAGACATCATACCTCTTGCTTTAAAAGGATTTGAAATGAACATATGGGCAGTTGATTGATTTCCTAGTCTCATTGGATGTCTGTTTACATCATTATGAAGTTTATCTAAGGCTGATGCTAAACCATTTGAATTTTGTACTATCTTTGCTCCTGTTGCGTCTGCTAGATACTCGCGGCTTCTAGAGATTGCCAGTTGAATTATCATTGCAATAAGCGGAGTTACAATTGCTAATAAAAGCAAACTTACTATGTTTCCACCTTCTCTATTGTCTCTACCACCAAAACCTCCAAAGATAGCAGCCCAACGTGCCATGAAAGCTACATAAGAAATAACTCCTGCTATAGTTGCCGCTACAGATGAAATTAAAATGTCTCTATTTCTAACGTGGGCTATCTCATGAGCCATTACTCCCTTTAATTCTTCGTCATTAAGCAAATTCAATATTCCTTGTGTTGCAGCTACAGATGCGTGTTTTGGATCTCTTCCAGTAGCAAATGCGTTGCTTGCATCGCTTGGAATAATATAAACTCTAGGCATTGGAACTTTTGCTTTCTCAACAACTTTCCTTACAATATCATAAAGTCTATGGGCTTCTGATTCTTTAACTTCTTTAGCCTTATACATTCTCAGAACTATTTTGTCAGAAAACCAGTAAGAACCAATATTCATTATTATTGCGAAGATAAAAGCCACAGTTAAGCCAGATGCGCCACCTACCAATTGACCTACAAACAGCAATAAACCGGTCAATGCTCCAAGCAATACAACAGTTTTTAATTGATTTATCATTATAAAACTACCTTATGAAATATAATCTATTTGTATTTAAAAATTTAATGTTTTAGAATTATTACTTCCATTTAATAGAACAACCTAAAGAAAACAAAAACTCATGCTTAGGTTTTTTTCCTTCCAGAACTGCTTGTATGGCTTCATCCATGTCAAATTCTGTTGGTTCGTCATCTGGTTCCATTTGATTGTTAAGCCTTCCGTGGTAAACCAGTTTTTTCTCGGAATCAAACAAGAAAGGGTCTGGTGTGCATGATGCACCATAAGCTTTTCCAACTTCCTGAGTTTCATCATGCAAATAAATAAAATTAAAGCCTTTTTCTTTTGCAGTCTCTACCATCCCATCAAAATTGTCTTCCGGATAATTTTCTGATTCGTTTGAGTTAATGCCTATAATAACTAGGCCTTTATCCTTGTATTTTGCCTGTAGATTTTTTATTGTCTCCTGCTTGGCCTTTACATAAGGGCAATGATTGCACATGAAAATAATTAACAGTGCTTTTGCATCTTTGAAATTATTCAAAGAATATGTTTTTCCGTCTATTCCTTTAAGGTTAAAGTCTATTGCTTTTTCTCCTGCTTTTAGATTTCCTACTGATTTTGTCAATACCATAATACTTGAGAAATATTCTATTATTAATTAAGTTTGCGGTTATTAATAATTTTATTTAAAATTTTTGATTATACTTGCGAGCAATAATTTTAGAACATCGGTTGTTCTCTCGTAATAAGCAAAGGCAACAATCATATTCGAAAATTGTTGCCTTTGCTATAATGATAATTATTAAATATTGCAAAAGACTACCTAAACTATATGTTGCCGTTGAATGTTACACTAAGCTATTATAAAAGAAGGGATGTACAAGAAGAAATAATCAAAGCTGCGGAGAATAGAGAAGTTGCTGTCAGATTTGGGGATAAATTTGGCAACAGGCCTGATGTTCTCAATAACCCCAATGATATTTTAGAGCTTGCAAAACAGAAAGCTACTTCTTTCCATTGTTCAGAAGAATTGTGGAGCAATGCCTTGCAGTTAAATTCCAACATGAAGAAGCATGATCTTGGCGAGTTAAGGATTGGTTGGGATTTAGTCCTTGACATTGATTGCAGCTTCTACGAATATTCCAAGATTGCTGCTGATTTAATTATTAAAGCACTAAAATTCAATGATATAAAATCAATTTCATGCAAATTTTCTGGTAATAAAGGATTTCACATTGGAATTCCATTTGAAGCTTTTCCAGAAACAGTCAATGGCGAAAAAACAAAAAAATTATTTCCAGATGCTGCCAAGAGAATTGCTTTTTATATTAAAGAGTTAATTAAAAAACCATTAGGAGAAAAAATAATGCAATTTGAAGATAATAATTTTTCAAAGGTTATAGAAAAAACAAAAGAAAATCCAAATAAAATAACTTATCATGAAAAAAATGAGTTTGGAGATAATATTGCAAAATTAAATGCAGAACCTTTCTTGAATATTGATACAATCCTGATATCATCAAGGCATCTATATAGAATGCCCTATTCATTGCATGAAAAATCTGGTTTAGTATCAATTCCGTTAAATCTAGAGGATGTTTTAGATTTCAAAAAAGAATATGCTAACCCAAAAAATATAAAGATTTCAAAATATAAATTTTTGGATAAAAAAAATGTTGTCAAAGGTGAAGCAAGGAAATTGTTAACACAAGCCTTTGATTTTTCTTTAAATAAGGAGGAAGAAATAAATATTGAGGCAAAAAGGAGTTATGAGATTAAAGATGCTGTACCAGAGAAATTTTTTCCACCATGCATAAAATTAATAAGTGATGGTCTAGCAGATGGAAGAAAAAGGGCATTATTCATTTTAATAAATTTCTTGACTAGTTTAGGCTGGGGCTACAAGGAAATTGAAGATTACTTAAAAGAATGGAATAAAAAAAATACCGAACAGTTAAGAGAAAATTATTTTGTTGGGCAGCTAAGATACCATAAAGCACAAAAGAAAAATATTTTGCCAGCAAACTGCAATAATAATATGTATTATGTTGATGTTGGAATATGCAAACCGGATAATCTTTGCAGCAAGATAAAGAATCCTGTAAGCTATTCTATCAGGAAGTCTGTTTTTTTGAGGAAGGAAGGAAAGAAGAAAAAGTGAAAATTTATAGCAACCAGAGAAAAATGTTACATTCACTAAAAAAGTTTTTGGAATTTTTGGTGTCCCAAGGATTTCCTCGAGATTTTTAAGGATTTCCGGTATTTGAAAATTCTTTGAATTTTCAAAACCTTTATAAATAAGACCAGTTACCCAATTCTTAAAATCAGCCTGAAAAGATGTCCTTTTCAGTACAGTTTACAAGACTGTTTTCTACAAAAGGATATTAATAAAAGGCTTTTTTGCATAGACAATTTGCCTTTTTTATTATTTATATTTGTTTATGGTACTTGAGGGTGATACAAGCAACATACGAAGATGCCACAGAAAAGAACTCCAAGAAAGGGAAGCTTACAATATTGGCCAAGAAAAAGGTCAAAGAGAAGTTTTGTTAGAGTTAGGACTTGGGCTAAAACCAAGGAAGTAAAGTTGCTTGGCTTTGCCGGTTATAAGGTTGGAATGACTCACCTCATCATTAATGACAACAAAAAGACTTCAACAACAAAAGGCATGGATATTTTTTGTCCAGTAACTATTATTGAATGTCCGCCATTAAAAACTGCTTCTATAAAATTCTACAAAAACACAATTTCCGGCTCAAAGCTTGTTTCTGAAGTTCTTGCTGAAAAATTTGATAAACAACTCAAAAGGTCTATTATATTGCCAAAGAAAGGATCTAAAGGTGCTCGGACTAAAGACGCGGCCAACTCTGTTGGAAATAAAAGTTTTCCATCAGATTTTGATTATATAACACTATTAGTCCATACAATGCCAAGCCTTACAGGCCTTGGAAAGAAAAAGCCAGAAATTTTTGAGATGGGTATTGGTGGTAATAAAGAAGATCAATTAAATTATGCAAAAAATAAGCTTGGAAATGAAATAAATATTTCTGAAGTTTTTAAGGAAGGCCAGCAACTGGAGATACATGCTGTATCTAAAGGCAAAGGGGTGCAAGGTCCGGTAAGAAGGTTTGGAATTTCATTGAAACATCACAAGACAGAAAAAAGCAGGAGAAATCCCGGAAGCCTTGGTGGGTGGATAGCTCAAGGCCATATCATGTGGAGACAAGCAAAAGCTGGAAAAATGGGTTACCATGCAAGGATGGAGTATAACAAATGGCTTTTAAAAATAGGAAATCCAAACGAAATAAACAAAAAAGGTGGTTTTGAAAACTATGGTGTTGTAAAAAACGCGTATATTCTTATCAAAGGTTCTGTAATTGGCCCTAAAAAGAGACTCATAAGATTTAATGATTCCTTAAGGCGTGATACAACCTTACCTAATGAATCCCCGCCTATGCAATACATAAATTTAGAGCAAAAATCAAGATGAAACTAGATATTTTGGATATTTCAAAGAAAAAAACTGGAGAAATAAATTTGCCTATTCAGTTTAATGAAGATGTAAGAACGGATTTGGTAAGCAGGGCATTTCTTGCACTGCGAAGCAATAATAGGAAGCCTTATGGTGCTAAAACTGAGGCTGGAAAAAGGTCATCTTCAATAATCTCAAAAAGGAGACATCAGTATAGGGGGTCATATGGATTTGGCATCTCAAGAACGCCAAGAAAGATATTATCCAGAAGGGGTACAAGGATGAATTGGGTTGGTGCTTTTGCTCCAAATACTGTGGGAGGAAGAAGGGCACACCCGCCAAAAGCTGAAAAAATACTTATTAAAAAGCTCAATAAAAAGGAAAGGAAAAAAGCTATTAGAGCTGCTATATCTGCTACTATAATAGCAAACCGGGTAAAAAGCAGAGGTCATATAATTCCGGAAAACTATCCTTTTGTACTGAATAAAAAATTCGAGGAGCTAGTCAAGACAAAGGAAGTATTATCCTCCTTAAAATCCTTAGGGTTTGAAAAAGAATTGGAAAGGGTAGGGGAAAAGAATGTCAGGAGTGGAAAGGGGAAAACAAGGGGAAGAAAATACAAGACAAAAATTGGTCCTTTGATTGTGACTTCAAAAGAGAGCAGTATAACTAAAGCTGCAAGTAATATTCCTGGGATTGATATTGTTAATGTAAAGAATCTTAATATAGAATTGCTTGCTCCTGGAGAGTTTTCCGGAAGACTGACATTATGGACTATGGGGGCTATTGAAACTTTAGAAAAAGAAAAAATGTTTAGGTAAAATGGATTCATACAAAATAATAAAATATCCGTTGTCAACGGAAAAGTCAATAAGGCTCATGGAAAGCCAGAATAAGTTGATTTTTGTAGTTGATATAGACGCTGACAAGAAGATGATAAAAGGTGCTATAGAAGATATGTTCAAGGCTAAAGTTGAAAATATAAAGACTTATGTGCAAGGTGGGGAAAAAAGAGCATATGTGAAATTTTCAAATGCAAATCCTGCCATAGATATTGCGACTCAATTAGGATTGATGTAGGTGGTATAAATGGGTAAGAACTTAATACAACAGGCTAGAGGGAAGGGAGGTCCAAGGTATAGGGCTCCCAGCTTTAGATATAAAGGCAAGAGCAAATATGGGAATTATGAGAGAGAAACCCTAAATGGGAAGATAATCAATTTAATACATTGCCAAGGTCATAGTGCGCCTCTTGCACAGGTAGAATACACAAATGGAAATGTAGTTTTGATGCAGGCTCCGGAAGGAGTGCGTATTGGGGATAAAGTGGAGACAGGAGTTAATGTTGATATTAAAAAATGTAATATGCTTCCGTTAAAGAGTATACCGGAGGGAATTGATATATATAATATTGAATCGTTTCCAGGGGACGGCGGAAAATTTGTAAAGTCTTCTGGTGGATCTGCAAAAATAATTACTAAGATGCAGAACAGGGTTGTTGTAGAACTGCCATCTGCAAAAAGAAGAGATTTTTTGCCTGATTGTAGAGCCACAATCGGCATTGTTGCAGGCAGTGGCAGAAAGGAAAAGCCATTTTTGAAAGCTGGAAAAAGGTATTATGCCATGAAAGCAAAAAATAAATTGTGGCCGCAGGTTTCTGGATCATCAATGAACTCTGTAGACCATCCATTTGGAGGTTCGAGCTCTGCATCAAAAAGCGGGCCAACTCAAGCTTCAAGAAACGCTCCTCCTGGAAGAAAAGTTGGAAAAATTGCACCTAAAAAAACAGGAAAGAAAAGGTAGTTTAGAAAATGGCAAAAAAAGAATTTAGTTACAGGGGAAAAACATTGGAAGAATTAAAGGGATTAAGCCTGAATGAAGTGGCTGCATTGCTGCCTGCGAGACAAAGAAGGGTTTTGAAAAGAGGTCTTACAGATCAACAAAAAATCTTACTCAAAAAAATAAAGAAAAATGAGGGGAACATTGAAACACAGTGTAGGGATATGATAATTTTACCTGAGATGGTAGGTAAAACAATAAGGGTCCATAGAGGTAAAGAATTCCTTCCAGTAATAATCATTGAAGAGATGATTGGGCATTACCTCGGAGAATTTGTTTTAACAAGAAAGAGAGTTGAACACTCTGCACCAGGAATAGGTGCTACAAAATCAAGTGCTGCCTTGTCAGTCAAATAAAAATGAAAATCCCAAATTTTATCCAATTTGATTGGAATTTTCAGTGTTCCAAACAGGTTTGAAACAAATGGCAAACAGATATTCAACAAAAGATTATAACAAGGAAAATATGGCAAGAGCTTTAGGAATCTCATTGCCTATTTCATTTAAGCAAAGCATAGAAATATGTAATTTCATAAGAAACAAGGATGTAATTTATGCAAAGGGTGTTTTAAGCGAAGTTATTGATCACAAGCGGGCAATTCCGTTCAAGAGATTTAACAAAGGTGTGGGGCATAAAAAAAGGATTGGTGCAGGAAGGTACCCTAAAAAAGCTTCAATGGGGATTTTAAACTTAATAAACCATGTTGAAGCTAATGCCCAATTTAAAGGGTTAAATACAGCTAACTTGGTAATAACACACATAAACGCAAACAAGGCGTCCAAAGTTATGCATTTCGGGAGGAAAAGGAGCAGAGAGGCTAAGAGGACCAATATAGAAATCACTGTTCAGGAAAAGCGTGTAGATAAAAAATCTGAGGATAAAGAAAAAGTAGTAAAAGGCATTAAAAAATGATAGAAAGAAAATTTATAGCACAAAAAACAAAAGAATACCAAATACAGGAATACATAAATGAAAATCTTAAAAATGTGGGCCACAGCCATACAAAGATGGTAAAAACCCCCTTAGGAGAAAAAATTGTTCTTTATGCTTCAAGACCCGGACTCATAGTTGGGAGAAAGGGCCAGAACATAAAAGAATTAACAAAAACTCTGAAAAAGATATTTGGACTTGAAAATCCCCAGATAGAGATAAGCGAAGTCACAGACATCAATTTGGATGCAAACATAGTTGCTGAAAGAATTGCCAATTCACTTGAAAGGTTTGGAACTCAAAAGTTTAAGGCAATAGGCCACAGGGTAATGGAAGATGTCATATCTGCAGGAGCTTTAGGCATCGAGATAACAATAAGCGGTAAAATACCGAGCAGCAGGGCAAAGTCTTGGAGATTTTATTCTGGTTACCTCAAGAAGTGTGGTAATATAGCGATAGTTGATGTTGATAAAGCATACGTACAAGCAAAGTTAAAAACAGGAGTAGTAGGTATTAAGGTAAGCTTAATGCCTCCTGGAATAAAACTACCAGATAAGGTTGAGCTTATTGAAGAAAAAGAAGAAAAAATTGAGGAGGTTAGTGAAGAGAATAAAGAAGGGAAAAAAGAAATAAAACCTAAAGCTAAGAAAACTGCCAATACCAATGCTCGGACGAAATCTAATGTCGTGGAAAAAGAAGCTGAAGATAAAAATCCTGATGAAGAAAAAGCAGAGAAAGAAAGTGTGATAAAGCCGCATAAGGAACCTGCACCGAACGTACATGACGAGGTAAAAAATGAAGATTAAGGAGATAAGAAGCATGGATAAAAACTCACTTAATGAAAAAATGCTTGAGCTTAAAAAAGAATTAGTTAAAATGAATGCTCAAGTATCTACAGGGACTGCACTTAAAAATCCAGGACAAGTGAAGAAGATAAAGAAAACAATAGCAAGAATACTGACAGCAGATCAGAAGAAAAAACAAATTGACAATATAACCAAAATTAAAAACGGAGGTCGATAAAAAAACATGGGTGAAATATGCACGAAATGTGGGTTGGTGAAAGAGCTCTGCGTTTGCGAGACAATTGCAAAAGAAAGCCAATTGATTAAAGTTTTCCTTGAGAACAAGAAATTTAGGAAAGTCTACACAATAATAGAAGGCATAGACCAAAAAGAGATTGGCATCAAGGATCTTGCGAAGAAGTTGAAGGCTCAGTTCGCGTGTGGGGGCACTGCCAAAGAAGGAAAGATAGAGTTGCAGGGCAACCATAAAAACAAAGTTAAGGCAATATTAGTGGATATGGGCTTTTCACCAGATTCCATAGAAATCAAATAAGCAAGAGAACTACTGGAATATAATAAGGTATCAAAATTTAGGATGGTAAAAACAAAAATGGAAGTGAAGAATATGGGCATAAAAGTAGAAAGGCCTAAGGAAAAATGTAATGATAGCAATTGTCCTTTTCATGGTAGTTTAAAGTGTAGGGGCAGAATTTTTACAGGTACAATAATATTAACTAATATGCAAAAAACTGCAACTGTGGAATGGGAGCACCGGTATTTTCTAAGAAAATATGAAAGATATGAAAAAAGGAGAAGTAGAGTAAAGGCCCATAACCCAGGATGCCTTAATGCGCAGGATGGTGATATTGTCAAGATTACAGAATGCAGGCCCCTAAGCAAAACAAAGAATTTTGTTATTGTTGGAATTTTAGGAAAGGAGAAGGGGTTTAAGGAGAAGATGGAAGCTCAAGAAGAATCCAAAGTTAAGAAAGAAGTAAAGAAAGCGGAAGAGCAAACAGATGGGGCAGAGGAAGAGGTGACTGTGTAAATGCAAGCAGTAAAATCCAGGGTAACAAAAGCAATTCCTGTTGGAAGCCAAATAGAAACATGTGATAATTCGGGAGCAAAAATAATCAAAATATTTACAGTTGTAGGTAGAAAAACCACAAAAGGCAAGGTTCCTGCAGCAGGTATTGCAGATCTTGTTACAGCCTCTGTCCGGAGAGGAAGGCCCGACATGAGGAAACAGGTTATTTATGCAATAATAGTAAGGCAGAAAAAAGAGTACAGAAGGGCTGACGGGACAAGGATAAGATTTGAGGATAACTCTGCGGTTGTTCTGAAGGATGATAAAGGGAATCCAAAAGGAACTATATTCAAGGGGGCTATAGCCAAAGAAGTGTGTGAAAGATGGCCGGGTATTGCAAAAATAGCAAGCATTGTTGTTTAAAATTTAAGGTGATTATGTGAAGACAAAATTTTCAAGCTCATGGAAAAAGAGCATACAACCAAGGAAACAAAGAAAGTATAGGCATAAGGCTCCATTGCATATAAGACAGAAGTTTGTTAGTGTGCACCTTTCAAAAGAGTTGAGAAAAAAATACAATAAGAGAAGCATGAATTTGAGGAAAGGTGACGGGGTCAATGTAATGAGGGGCCAATTTAGGAAAAAGACTGGCAAGATTAATGGGATTGATATAAAGAAAACTAAGGTTTATGTCGATGGTATTGAGGTTGTGAAGAAGGATGGAACAAAAGCACGTTACCCAATACATCCATCAAATTTAGTTATTACCGAACTTAACATGGATGATAAAATGAGAAATAAAATTGTTAAAAGAGTAGAGGGGAATTAGCATGTCAAAACATCTAAAAAGATATTTTGCTCCAAAAACTTGGAAAATAAAAAGGAAGGGAATAACCTTTGTTGCCAAGCCTAGTTCCGGGCCTCATAAGATAGAGGTATCCTTGTCATTGAACATTATTTTAAGGGATATTTTAGGTTATGCAAACAGTAACAGGGAAGTGAAATTTATACTTGAAAAGAAGAACATTGCAATTGATGGTATGAGGAGAAAGAACCATCAGTTTCCTGTGGGATTGCTTGATGTCCTATCATTAAATGACATAGATGAGCACTTTAGGGTTATTTTAGACAAAAAGGGGAAAATAGGCCTTATCAAAACAGGGAAAGATGACAGTGCACTTAAATTGTGCAAGATAACAGGAAAGCGTATGGTTAAAGGAAAAGTACAATTAAACTTGCATGATGGAAAAAATATTGTTGTACAAAAAAACATCTATAAAGTAGGAGATGCTGTTTTGATGACGTTGGGAAAAAAGAATGAAATAAAGGGAAATATTGGTATTGACAAGAATGTTTTGATATACCTTACAGGAGGTAAACATATTGGTCAGATTGGAAAAATCCAGGATATAATAGGCAACAGAATTTTGTACAAAACAGAATCTGGTGATGTAGTTGAAACATTAAAGGAATATGCATTCCCAATAGGAAAAGACAAACCCTTGATTAAATTGGCAAATTAAGATAAGATGAACTCAATGAAACAGGTAAGCATGGAGAAAGTTACCTTAAATATTGGTGCTGGAAAAGATCAAGCTAAATTAGAGAAGGGAATAAAGCTGATTAACAGTATAACTGGTCGTAATCCGGTTAAAACTTTTACAAAAAAAAGAATACAGGAATGGGGGCTAAGACCAGGTTTGCCAATAGGATGTAAATTGACTTTGAGAAAAAAAGAGGCTTTGGAATTATTGAAGAGGTTATTTGAGGCAAAAGACAATACCTTACAGGTTAGTAATCTGGATAATGAAGGGAATATATCATTTGGCATAAATGAGTATATTGATATTCCTGGAGTAAAATATGATCCGGATATAGGGATTATGGGTCTGCAAGTTTGTATCACTCTTAAAAGAAGCGGATTTAGGGTAAAGTCTAGGGCTTTGAAAAGACATGCAATCCCTAGAAAACATAGGGTAAAAAGAGAAGATGCTATTGATTTTATGAAAAATATGTTTAATTTGAAGGTAGGTGAGTAAATGACATATAGCAATTATAAAAAAGAATTCAAACAACTCAAAGCCAAACCAGTAAAGCTAAAAAAATTCCTTAAGCATAATGCTCCTAAAAAAAGGAGTTGCGGAAGAATGCTTAAAAGGTGCGGTAGATGTGGAAGAATACGGAGCGTTATAAGCAGTTATGGATTGTATATATGCAGGCAATGTTTTAGGGAGACTGCAATAAATCTTGGATTTAAAAAATATAGTTGAGGTTATAAAATGTCACTAAACGACCCATTAGCTAATGCATTGTCATTAATTTTGACAGATGAGAGGGCAGGAAGAAAGGAAAGCAAGATAATGCCATCTTCAAAAATAGTTGAAAAAGTGCTTGATGTAATGAAAAACAATAATTATGTCGGAGATTTCGAAGAAATCAAGGGTAGGGGAGGTAATTCAATTAAATTAAATCTCTTGGGAAATATAAACAAATGTGGTGTGATAAAGCCAAGATACAGCGTTAAAAAAGGAGACTTTGAGAGGTTTGAAGAGAGATATCTTTTGGCAAGAGGGATGGGGATACTAATTATATCAACACCTTTAGGCATTATCACACACAAGGAATCAAAGAAGAAAAATATGGGGGGTAAGCTTCTTGCTTATTGCTACTGAAAATGGCAAACAAAAAAAGTAAAACAAACCTAAGTATCGAAATAAAATTACCCTCTGAAGTAAATGCACAATTAGACAAAGATATATTGACATTGAAAGGTCCTAAAGGGGATGCTAAAAGGGATATTTCGGACAAGAAAATCAGCATAGAACTTAAGGAAGATTCTATAATCTTAAAGGCGCTTAAGTCTAATAAAGTAAACAAGAAACTAATAAAATCTTATGCTGCACATATAAAGAACATGATAAAAGGAAGCTTTGAGGGGCATAAATATACTTTAAAGATATGTTCAGGGCATTTTCCAATGAATGTTTCCATAAACAAGGACCAGCTCAGTGTAAAGAATTTTTTAGGGGAAAAGGTCCCAAGAACGCTTAAATTAAAGCCCAATGCAGAGGTTAAAGTTGAAGGGGAATTAATCATTGTAGAAAGCTCAAGTAAGGAAATTGCCGGCCAGGTAAGCTCTGATATTGAACAACTCACAAGAAGGACCAGGTATGATACAAGAATTTTTCAGGACGGCATTTGGATAACCTCTAAAGATGATAAGTAAGCAAAATAAAGAATGGACTCAATAAAAGAACTTTTAGAACTCAGAAAGCATATTAAGAGTAAAAAACCAGATTTTATTAGGCAGGACACTCATAAAAAGAAGAGACTATGCAGAAAATGGAGAAGACCAAAAGGCTTGCATTCAAAAATAAGATTAAAACTTAAAGGAAGGGCTAAGAAAGTACAGCTTGGTTACGGAAGTCCAAAAAAAGTTAGGAATCTGCATAAAAGCGGATTTCAGCAATATGTCATTAAATCTATAAAGGATTTGGAAGTCCTAGATAGTAAAAAAACAGGCCTTGTTATTTCTTCCTCTTTGGGAAATAAAAAGAGAATTGTTATTTTAAAAAAGGCGAAAGAAAAAGGTTTTAGGGTATTGAATTTTAGCAATCCTGATGAATTCATAAAAAAGGTGGAAGAGAAAATTACCTTAAGAAAAAACAAGAAGAAAGGGGAACAGAAAAAGACCGAAGAAGCTAAAAGAAAAGAAGAGAAAAAATTAATAGAGAAAGTTGGTGTGGGGAATAAGAAGGAAGCTGAGAAAAAGGAAAAAGATAAGCTTTTGACCAAGAAGGATAAATAAAATGCAACTAAAAATACAAAAAAGGCTTGCTGCACAGTTATTAAAAGCATCAGAAAATGATATTTGGTTAGATCCAAGCAGGTTGGACGAAATAAAAGATGCTATAACCAAGGTCGATATAAAATCCCTAATAAAAGACAAGGCTATTAAGAGCAAAAATATAAGGGGGATTTCTAAGTATAGAACAAGGAAGAATAAACAACAAAAGGCCAAGGGCAGAAGACGCGGCTTTGGCTCTATAAAAGGGGGTAAGCATGCAAGATTAAGCAAAAAAAAAGGTTGGATTAATCGCGTCAGAGTACAAAGAAGATTTTTGCAGAATTTAAGGGATAAAAATATAATTAACAAAGCATCTTATAGATCTCTTTATATGAAAAGCAAAGGGGGATTTTTTAGAAGCAAAAGACACATCAAAATATATATGGAGGAGCATAGTATTGGAAAATGAAAACATATTCACTTCGCTATGCTTCGTTCGTAGCTTCCATTTTTAATAATTATAAAAAATATACTTAAAATGAAAGAATTTGAGGAAATTTTAACAAATGGAAAAAACTAATATTTACGCAGTGCAGTTTAGGAGAAAAAGGAAAGGCTTGACAAATTATAGGAAAAGGCTAAAGGTATTAGCAGCTAAGAGACCGAGACTTGTTGTCAGAATGTCACTAAAAAATATACAGGCTGCTATAGTGGATTATGATAAGAAAGGTGATATAGTTAAGGCATCTTCTCACTCATCCAACCTAAAAAAATTTGGTTGGGTTTATGGCACCGGAAATTTGCCTTCTGCTTACCTTGTAGGATTTTTGCTTGGTAAGCGTGTAAATCCAAAATTTGATGAGGTTATTTTAGATGTTGGACTTCATAAATCTGTAAGTGGCTCTAGGATTTATGCTGTGCTGGCTGGTACATTAGACGCTGGCTTAAAAGTCCCGCACAGCAAAGAAGTCTTGCCAAGTAAAGAGAGAGTTATGGGAAAACATATAATGGATTATGCTGAATTAATAAAAAAAGATACGGGATTGTTCAAAAAACAATTTAACTCCTATTCAAAAAATGATCCTACTTTTGATTTAGTTAAAAAATTTGAAGAAGTAAAGGATAATATCAATAAACAGCAGGGCAAATAGAAAAAATGGTAAAGAAAGAAACAGAAATAGGTGGGAAGAAATCATTAGGTGGTGCTTCTAAAGAAAGAGCTAGAATGGGTGGGGGTAGAAGGGTCAGAGAATTTGACAAAGAAGCCTGGAAACCGAAGACCTCCTTGGGTATGAAGGTAAAAAGTGAGGAAATTAATAATATTGACCACATATTAGATAACAGATTTAAAATTTTGGAACACGAAATTGTGGATATATTAATGCCTAATTTAACTACGGACCTTTTGCTTGTAGGACAGTCAAAAGGAAAGTTTGGTGGCGGCCAGAGGAGAGTTTTCAGACAGACGCAAAAGAAGACCCAAGAGGGCAACAAGCCTAAATTTGGAACTTTTGCAATAGTAGGAAATGAGGATGGTTATGTTGGCATTGGGTATGGGAAGAGTAAAGAGACTGTACCTGCAAGAGAGAAAGCCACAAGGAATGCAAAACAGAGTATTATAAAGATTTTAAGAGGGTGTGGAAGCTGGCAATGTGGTTGCAAGAATCTGCATAGCGTTCCATTTGCTGTAGAGGGAAAATGCGGTTCGGTAAAAATAAAACTTATACCTGCCCCAAGGGGGACTGGTTTGTGTGTTGAGGAAGAATGTGGCAAGCTTCTCAGGATTGCAGGAATAAAGGATGTATGGAGCCAGACATTTGGACAGACAAAAACAAAAATAAATTTAATTTACGCTTGCTTTGATGCTCTGAAAAGGCTTATGGAAGTAAAATTGCAAAAAGAAAATACTGAAAATCTTGGCATTGTAGAAGGTTCTGTAGGTGTTCAATAAAAATGGATAAAGAGATAAAGAAACACAATACTGCAGATAACGGAAAATTTGCTGTTATTAGAGTTAGAGGGATTATAGGGGTAGAGCGGGGCATTGATGAGACTCTTATAAAGTTAAGGTTATATAAAAAAAATTATTGTGTTGTTGTGCCGAAGAATGCGAGTCATTTAGGTATGATTAAAAAAGTCAAAGATTATGTCACTTGGGGAGATATAGATGAGAAAACGTATAGGACTCTAATAGAGAAGAGAAAAGAAGATTTTAAGGGCAACATTTCCGACAAGAAAGGAAAAATAAGTTACAATGATTTTATAGATATTGGAGGCAAGAAAATAAAAAAGAGATTCAGGTTGAATAGTCCCAAAAAAGGTTATGGAAGAAAAGGGGTAAAGGTTCCATTCAGCAATGGCGGTGCCTTAGGCTATAGGGGAGATAAAATTAATAATCTAATAGAAAGGATGATTTGAATGACGGTAAATAAGAGAAAGAAAGTTTCAAGGTACAGGGGTAGTATGACTCATGGAGGAGGCTCAAAAAAAAAGAGAAGGGGCGCTGGCAATAGGGGTGGAAAAGGAATGGCTGGCAGCGGTAAAAGAGGAGATAGCAAAAAACCTTCTTTGTGGAAACAAAAGTATTTTGGAAAATACGGATTTACCAGTAAAAATACAGGAAAGATTAATGCAACAAATATAGATTATTTGGAAGAAAATTTGTTAAAACTACCACAAGATGTTGTTAGTAAAGAAAATGAATTTTTTTCTGTTGATTTGAAAAAACTTGGATTTAATAAGCTTTTAAGCAAAGGAAAGGTGATAAATAAATATAAAATAAGAGTCACTTATGCTTCCAAGAAAGCAATTGAAAAGATAAAAAACAGTGGTGGAGAAGTTATTTTATTAAAATAGGGCTTTATACTAAAATGTCTATTTGGAATACAATTTTAAATAATCTGCCTGAAGTTGAAGGTCCATCTCAAAAGTTTTTATCATTTAAGGAAAAATTGAAATGGACTTTAGTTGTTTTGGTTATTTTTTTTGTTCTTGGTGTAATGCCTTTGTTTGGGCTGGGTATCAATCAATTAGAAAGATTTCAATTTTTTTCTGTTATTTTGGGTGCAGAGTTTGGTTCAATAATCAGCTTGGGCATAGGGCCCATAGTTACTGCATCTATTGTTTTGCAATTGCTTAATGGATCTGGAATTTTAAAGCTTGACCTCACAAAACCTGAAGGAAAAAAGACATTCCAGGGATTACAAAAATTAATGGCAATATTTTTTATAATATTTGAGTCAGCTGTTTTTGTTTTAATGGGAGGGTTATCTCCAGGCGCCGCATTTATTGGGACGCCAATTTATGCACAACTCCAGTTAATTCTTATTTTCCAGCTTTTTTTAGGTGGAATAATGGTATTATTTATGGACGAAGTTGTAAGCAAATGGGGTTTTGGCTCTGGCATAAGTTTGTTCATAGCTGCCGGAGTCAGTAAGGGCATTTTTGTGCAAGCCTTTAACTGGCTTCCCGGCCCTAGTGGAATTGCTGGATTGACATATTCATCTGGAGCAGTTCCGGCATTATTCCAGAGCTTAACAGCCGGAGATCCTACTACTGCTGGGCTTATGTTTGCAGCATTACTTTTCACAGCTATAATCTTTGTTATGGTAGTTTACGCACAAGCGATGAAAGTTGAGATACCCTTATCTTTTGGTATGGTTAGAGGTCATGGTGTCAGATGGCCTTTATCTTTTTTTTATACTAGCGTTATACCGGTTATATTGGTAAGTGCGCTTATTGCAAATTTTCAGTTGCTAGGAAGCTTTCTTGATAATAGAGGAATACCTTTATTAGGCACTTTCACAAGTACAGGACAGCCCAGCAGTGGATTTGTTTTTTGGGTACAACCAATAAACTTAGTGAAAACAATTATTCAACAAAATACTATTTTTGTTGGTGCCACGCCATATCTACAGGCTCTTTTTTATGTATTATTTCTTATGGTTGGTGCTATGATATTCAGCATGTTCTGGGTGCAAACAGCTGGAATGGATGCCAGAAGCCAGGCAAAGCAGATGATGTCATCTGGATTGCAAATTCCAGGTTTTAGGAGAGATGAGAGGGTTCTTGAAACGCTGCTCAATAGATATATTTGGCCTCTAACTATAATGGGAGGTTTGGCTGTTGGATTTCTAGCGGGTTTTGCTGACATAACAGGAACCTTAAGCAGCGGTACCGGTATTTTACTAGCGGTGATGATTGTATACAAGCTCTATGAGGAGATCTCCAAGCAACATATGATGGACATGAATCCTATGATGAGAAAGTTTATGGGTGGTGGATAGATGGTTTTTGAGAATTTGCTGGATCCTATTTTTTCACCTTTGCTTAATTTACCTAGTTTGTTGACTATTCTTTTGCTTTCTTTTTTGATTTCTTTGGTAATAACCTTAATCACAAAATATGCTACAGATCAAGACCTTATGAAACGGCTAAAGGACGAAATGAAGGAGTTGCAAGCAGAAATTAAGGAATTAAAGAAAGATCCGGAAAAGGCTATGCAAGTGCAGAAACAGGTTATGCAGACAAATATGAAATATATGAAACAGTCTTTTAAAAGCATGTTCTATACATTCATCCCAATAATAATTATTTTCAGTTGGATGACTGCAAATCTTGCTTATGATTCGATATTACCTGGACAGGATTTTACAACTAGTGTTGTTTTTCAAGAAAATGCCAAGGGGGCAATAGAATTAAGTGTCCCCGGGGGTATTATAATAGATGGGGGTGCAAGGAAAGAAGTTAAAGATAGTTCTGTTAAGTGGATTTTAAATGGAAAAGAAGGAGAATATCTTCTTGAGTATATTTTTGATGGGAAAAAATACACTAAAGAGGTTTTGATCACAGAAAAAAATAAGTATAAAGAGCCTGTAAAGAGAATAAAAGGAGATATTGTAAAATCGATAGAAATTGAGCATAAACAAAAAAAGATTCTTAACCTATTTGGGTGGAAAATTGGATGGCTGGGAAGTTATATAATATTTTCAATAATTTTCAGCATAGGTGTAAGAAAGGTAATTAAGGTTTATTAGCGGACTTAGCCCTTTTATTTAATCTCACCCCCCTGTATCAGAATTTTTATGTATTTATTGATCATTTAAAGATTTTTATACCCATAGACAAAATTTTTTAGACGATTGTATTGTTTGCTATAATAAAAACCTTTATAAACGGATTTTATTTCCTATAAAAAATGCCGGAACCCTACAAAAGATCAAGAAGTTTGAGAAGACTGCAGGTAAAAGTCTCTGGTGGAAGGACTGCCCTGCATTATAAGAAAAGAAAACCTGGAAAGGCAAAGTGCAGTAATTGTGAAACTTTGCTTAAAAGTGTTCCTAGGGAGAGGCCTCTTAAAATGCATAAACTGCCAAAAACGAAGAAAAGGCCTGAAAGACCTTATGGGGGCAATTTGTGCAGCAAATGTATGAGGTCATTAATTATAGAAAAAGCGAGATTGCAATAAAAAACAATAAATTAAAATTCAATAATAAAAATTAAAAATAATAATTAATTGAAAGATAAAACGATGAAATCTCTGGGGTTGATGGTGACACAGCCTAATGGGGAGATTGGAGGGAAAAATGATTGAAATTGGAAGATTATGTTTAAAGATTGCTGGCAGGGATGCAGGCTTAAAATGTATAATTGTTGATGTTCTAGATGATAAATTTGTTTTGATAGATGGTGAAACAAGAAGAAGAAAATGTAATATTCTGCATCTTGAGCCATTAAAAGATACAATCAAAATAAAGAAAAAGGCTTCTCATGAAGATGTGAAGAAAGAATTTGAGAAATTGGGATTAAAATCTAGAGAGACAAAGCCAAAACAAAAAACAGAAAAGCCTAGGAAAAAGAGAAAAACATCTGAGCAGTTAAGAACCCAGAAAGAAGAGAAGAAGAAATTAATGGATATTTTTAAGAAAAAGAAAGAAGATACAACAGGAAGTAAAGTTAAAGAAAAAGAAAGGTCCGGTCTTGAAGAAAAAGCAGGTTTGGTGGAAGAGAAAAAGGAAGCTAAAATAAAAGGCAATAGGCCTAAAAAAGGCAAAAAGAAAGATTCCGAGAAAGAGACAAAACCTGCTAAGGAGCAATAATTAAAATTTATTTTTGATAATTTCATATATAGTAAAGGACACAAGTTTTTGGATATAAATATGCCCTTTACTTATTACGAACAGACGCCTATTGTATGGATATTTTTGTCTGTGAGTATAACTCTGTCAGATTCAACTCAAAAACTGTTACTGGGACTTCTAATTCCCAGTTCTGCAGAACTCTTGGATTTATTTCTCCAATATAAGCTACTTTTTTTCCATTTACAACAACTCTTCCAACCCTTCCTTCAATAAAAGAATTATGCTCTGCATCAGTAATTTCATATTTTAAGTTTAAACTCCTAAATAAGTAATCAAGAATTTGCCTTATTTCTGTGTAGTCCGTCTTTTCAGAAGCTATAGCAACTCCAAGCCTTTCATTTTCCTCAATATTTGTTTCAAATTTATCATTTTTCTTAAATATTGTTCCAACTGCAAACATTTTTTGAGGGTATTCGTGATGTTTGTTGTTGCTTAAGACTTCCATTAAAGACGGCAAAATCCAGGCTCTCAAGACGTTATAATCTGAGGATATTGAATTGGCAAGCTCTATTGAGGATATTTCTGCATTCATCTTTTTGCATTGAACTTCTTTATTTGTAAGATTATAAGTTTGGGTCTCTATCAAATCTAAGCCCGTTAATAAGCTGGAGATTTTGCTTTTAAAAATTTCAAACTTGTCTTCCTGTGCAATCGTTGCTACTTTTGGAATCAAAGACTTAAAATTTTCAAATCCGTAGGCTATTGCAATGTCTTCTGCCAGGTCTGCCTGATGTATTATATCTGCCCTGTATGCTGGAATAAGAACTTTTTTGTTTCTATAATTATAACCCATCCTTTCAAATAATTTTTTAATTTTATCTTCTTTTAAATTTAAACCTAATAATTTATTTATGTAGCCGATATCCACTTTCATCTCTTCTGGGCTTAAATCCGGGGTGATATATTTTTTGTTTCCATATATTAGTTCCATAGAATTTATTTTGCCTCCCATTTCTGCTAATGTACAAACAATCATATTAAGGCATTTTTTAAGAACTCTAAAATCAAAGCCAGAACATTCTATGAAAATGTCTTTGGTTTTTTCGTTTATTTTCCCAGTATTGTGGGAATTTATTATTGGCGGCATTGATAGGACTTCGTTATTTGCATCTCTAAAAACTGGAAATTTTTTCATTCCCTCAAGCAAGTGGCCATAATCGCGGCCAGCAGGATGTTTCTCAAGAATGTCTAATGCATTTATTTCCTTATCAAATTCTAATGGCTGAAACACTATGTCTTTGGGATTTTGAGCAAGAAATTTTATTGGAGTTTTTATTTTTTCAAATGGATAAATTCCTATAGCTACTTTCTTCCTGTTTCTTCCATATGTAATATGCAGTTTTTCCTGTATATCTATGACTTCTTTAATTTTTTCATCATCAAATTTCATGCCTTTTACTATAGCACAAGCCGTATATGGCCTTACATCTGCAACAGATCTATCAACTATCATCTTTTCGTTTGATTTTTCTATTTTATAATCTCTTAATCCAGTTTTGATGTTAATAAAAGAACTAAAAGCGCGGGCAAATCCCTGTACAGAAAGCATGTCAGGCCGGTTAGGAAATACCTCTACAATAATTTCTTTTTCATCAACACTTTCTAAATCTGTTCCAAGCATAGATATTCTGTCCTTTAGCTTCTCTATTGGCAGTTTTTTTCCAGCAAGCTTTTCAAAGACTTGTCTATTTATGTTTATTGTAGGCATTTTTTATTTCATCCAGATTTTCGTTTCTTTTAATTGTTTTAAGTCATTTCTATAAACATCCCGCACATCTTTAATTCCATAATATTCCATAATTGTCCTCTCCATGCCAAGGCCCCATGCCAAGACAGGAACTGCCTGGCCAAGCAGAGGCTTTACAACTTCTGGCCTAAAAATTCCTGAGCCCCCTAATTCCACCCATTGTTTTTTTACCGGGTGCCAAACATCTACCTCGGCAGATGGCTCTGTATAAGGAAAATGAGCTGGTCTTATCCTTACATCAGGAAATCCCATTTTCGCGAAGAATTCTTTTAGATAGCCTTTAAGGTTCATAAAGTTGGCATTCGGGTCTACAACAATGCCTTCTACTTGTATAAACTCAAATAAGGATTTCCAGGATAATGTTTCATTGCGGAAAACCTTTCCTACAGAGAAAAATTTTACAGGAAGATTTTCTTTTTTTAGTTTTGCTATTGTTTGTGCTGACAGGACCGTCGTATGAGTCCTTAACAGATTTTCTTTTGCTGCTGATTCTGACCATTCATATTGCCAACCTCTGCTTCCTGTAGTCCAGCCGTTTTCGTGGGTTGCTTTTACTCTTTTTGCCAGTTCTTTTGGCAATTTCCCATATTTTGGATCTTTAACGTAAAAAGTGTCCTGCATATCTCTGGCCGGATGGTCTTGCGGAACAAATAAGGCATCTAAATCCCAAAAAGAAGTTTGCACTAAATTACCCGTCATTTCCTTAAATCCCATATCAAGCCATATCCTTTTTATATATTGGACTGCTTGACTGACAAAATGCTGTCTTCCACCAGAAATATTAGGCACGTTAATTTTTACGTCGTAGCTCCTGAGTTTTTTATTTTTCCATTCTCCGGATTTAATTATTGATGGTGTAAGTCTATCAATAATGTTTTTTTCTTCTATTCCATGCTGAATTATTTTCTTTCCTATTTCTGTTGGTTCTGCATTTATTATTTTTATGATATTTATTTTTAGGATTTTGTTTCTTTTTTTTAGATTTTCAAATGTTAGTTTGTCTAAATCTTTAAGTTCAGAAGTGTTTATTGGAAATTTCTTTTTTAGGAATGTTTCTTCTGGGAATTCTTTTTTTAGAATGTTTTTTCCGATATCGGTTATAGAGACTATTGTTCCTCTTTCCTTGCCTATTTCTATTGCTCCTTTTGATTTTAGAATTCCGAGGCTTACACCCAGTTCTTCTTTGCTTAAATTTGTTTTATGCTTTATGTCATCCAAGGGGGTTTTATTGCTTATTGCCCGCAGAAATGTTTTTTCGGGCAGCTCTTTTTCCTTATATTTCAATCCATTTTCGTCAAGACTAATAGCCTCTTTTAATGTTTTGTTTACTCTGATAATTTTCTTGTTCTGCAGCCACTGCAAAGCCCTCATTACCTCGACTTTCTGCAGCTTTGTTTTTTCAGCTATTTTCTCGAAAGAACTTGTTTCCTTTAAGACAGGAAGCACTTTTCTTTCAAAAGTATGCAAGGTTGATATTATTTTTTCTATTTCCATATTTAACTAGAAAGTATTGTATTAATTTAAATATATTGTTGTTTTAAATGAAGTTAGAAATTGATTTATTTCTTCTTCAATTCTTTCTGCAACTTATTCCAATCATCTAAGAATTGTTTTATTCCTTTGTCTGTTAAAGGATGTTTAAACATCTGTCGGTATACTTTGTATGGTACTGTGGCTATGTCTGCACCCATCATGGCTACTTCCAGGACATGGTCTGTGGAACGGATGCTTGCTGCAAGAATCTGGCTCTTAAATCTATAATTGTCATAAATTTGCCTTATCTCTCTGATCAATTCCGTGCCTTTTTCTCCTATATCATCTAATCTCCCAAGGAAAGGGCTTGTTAGGTAAGTTCCTGCTTTTGCCGCCAATAAAGCTTGATTTGCTGAGAAAACCAAAGTTGTGTTAACCTTTATCCCAGATTTCGTTAATAGTCTGCAGGCCTTCATGCCTTCCGGCGTCATTGGTACTTTTATTACAATGTTTTTATGAATCTTTGCAAACTCTTTTCCTTCTTTGACCATGCCTTTTGCATCCAAAGAAACAGGTTCTGCGCTTATCGGACCGTTAACAATCTTCGTGATTTCCTTAAGCGTCTGGACATAATCACGTCCTTCTTTCATGATTAAAGTGGGGTTGGTTGTTACTCCGTCTAAAGGTATTATGTCGTTTGCTGTCTTTATGTCTTCTACTGAAGCTGTATCGAGGAAAATTTTCATTTTAGCATCACCATTAGTTTAGTTTCAATATTGATTATTTTATTTTTATAAATATTATTGAATTTTAATTTATTGTATATTTCGTTAATGAACTTATTTTTTCTTTTTTATCGTTGCTTTTACTTTCTCTGCAACGTGCTTTGCACTCAGACCATATTTATCATACAATTCGGCAGGTTTTCCTGATTCTCCATATTTATCTTCCATTCCAATCCTTTTCATTATGCATGGATAATTCTCAGATAAAACTTCTGCTACAGCGCCCCCTAGGCCTCCAATGATGTTATGGTCTTCTGCAGTTATGACGCAATTAGTTTTTTTTGCTAATCCTATGATTAATTTCTCATCAATGGGTTTTATTGTATGTACATTAACAACATAAACACCAATCTTTTCTTTTTTTAACATTTCTGCTGCTTTTAATGCTTCGTGAACTAATGTCCCTGTTGCAAAAATTACAGCATCTTTGCCTTTTCTTAATATCTCTCCTTTTCCAATTTCAAATCTGTAATTATTATCATGTATAATGGGTAAAGGGTTCCTTAATAATCTCATGTAACTCGACCCATTATAATTTACAAGAGCATGGACTGCTTTTTTTGTTTCTATGTAATCGCATGGTTGAATTACAATCATGTTTGGCAATGTCCTGTAGATGGATATATCCTCAATAGCTTGTGCGCTTTTGCCGTCTTCTCCTGTATGTATTCCTGCATGGCTGCCTGCGAGCTTTACATTTAATTTATTTCTCGATACAATATTTCTTACAAACTCAAATGCCCTTTCTGAAAAAATAGCGAATGTACTTGCATAAGGTATTTTTCCGGAGACTGCAAGACCTGCTGCAATGCCTATCATATCCTGTTCTGCAATACCTGCAGTAAAATACCTTTCTGGAAATTCTTTTCCAAAACTTTCTGCTTTAGTGCTGTCTCCTAAATCTGCATCTACAACAACAACATCTGGGTTAGACTTGCCTAATTCCACTAAAGCTGATCCGTAGCCTTCTCTTGTTGCTTTTTCCTCAGTCATTTTTACTCAGTTCTTCCATTGCTTTTTCGAATTGCTCATCGTCTGGAGCTTTGCCATGGAATTTATGATTCATTTCCATAAAAGATACTCCTTTTCCCTTTATGGTATTTGCTACAATCATTGTTGGTTTTCCTTTTACATTATCTGCTTTATCAAGAGCTTTAACAATCTCTTCCATATTATGGCCATCGATATTAAAAACCTCGAAGCCGAAGGCTTTCCATTTATCTGGAGCAGGGTCTATATCCATTACATCCTTTGTTTTTCCTGTCTCTTGTACCTGATTTTTGTCGAGTATTATGACTAAATTATCCAGCTTATGGTGTGCAGCTGCCATTGCAGCTTCCCAGACAGATCCTTCTTGTGCTTCTCCATCTCCAACTAGAACATAAACTTTGTAGCTTTTCTTGTCGAGTTTTCCGGCAAGAGCAATACCATTTGCAAAACAAACTCCTTGTCCTAATGAGCCTCCAGCGAAGTCTACCCCAGGAGTCTTAAGTTCAGGATGGCCTTGCAATCCACCAAGTTTTCTAAAACTTTCCAGTTCTTTTTTATCAAAGAAACCCTTCATCGCTAGAGTTGCATAATAGCCTGGAGAAGCGTGGCCTTTGCTTAAAACAAACCTATCTCTATCTTCCCAATGTGGTTTTTTTGAGTTTGTTTTTAATTTATAGAAATATAATG
>Ga0208642_1000301_pt1 | contig 27339 bp, 26 predicted proteins | sample ETN02SmetaG_4_FD_185790 | JGI IMG/M metagenome (GOLD analysis project Ga0208642, IMG submission 185790) | Marine microbial and viral communities from oxygen minimum zone, Eastern Pacific Ocean - ETNP2014F10-02SV251 (SPAdes) (version 2) | ecosystem: Environmental > Aquatic > Marine > Oceanic ...
TGTATGACCAGTACGGATTGGCTCCATTGCATCTGTGGCTAATGGCTTCCCCGTTTTTACAGAACAAAATCCACAGGATCGTGTACAAGTATCTCCCAAAATCATGATGGTAGCTGTTTGTCTTCCCCAGCATTCATAAATATTGGGGCAGCGGGCCTCTTCGCAAACCGTATGAAGATTATTTCCCCTGATCAATTTTTGAGTCTCTAAAAACTTACCAGATGTGGAGAGTTTAATTTTTAGCCAGTCCGGGCGGGTTCGTTTATTAATTGGAGCTTGAGCTAACATTGAAGTTTAATTTTTGATTTTATCATTATTATACTGTTCAATTATTTCTACTAACCGAGCCAAAAATTTGGTGCCATAAGCACCATCAATAATGCGATGGTCATAGCTCAGGGTTAAATAGACCATGGTCCGCACCACAATGGTATCTCCATATTCGGTCTCTTTTACCACAGGCCGTTTCTGAAATGAACCCACAGATAGAATCCCCACATTGGGTTGGTTTATAATTCCCATTCCAAACAGTCCGCCGAATACTCCGGGATTAGTAATAGTGAAAGTTGAGCCAAATATTTCTTCGGGGGTTAATTTGTTCTCCCGTGCTCTGCCGGATAAATCAGAAACCGAACGAGCTAATCCCAAAAAGTTTTTCTCTTCAGAGGAATGAATTACCGGCACAATCAGATTATCATCTGGCAATGCGACGGCAACTCCCATATTAATGTTTCTGTGATGAACGATATTATCTCCATCTAAGGATGCATTCATGAGAGGAAACTCCTGGATAGCTCGGATACAGGCATCTAACAGCATGGGAGTATAAGTGAGATTTACTCCCGATTTCGATTTAAATGACTCCTTATTTTCAGTCCTAATAGTAACCATATTGGTTACATCCGCCTCTACCACAGTATATACATGAGCCGATGTTTGTAAAGATTGCACCATGTGATCAGCAATTTTTTTGCGCATACGGGACATTGGCTCAATTTTATCTGACATAGTCGGTACTATTGATCTTGACTGCTCAATAACGTCTTCCTTCAGGGTTGGTGCCCCCGCCGTTCCGGTCTTCAGATAGGCTAAAATATCCTGTTTATTCACGCGCCCATTATTTCCGGTACCTACCAATGCATCCAGCTCTGTCTGTGTGATACCCTCTTTTTTTGCGATGGACTTCACCAGGGGAGAATAGAACCGTTTCCCAGATTGAATAATGGGTTTCTCACTAACAATTTCTGATTGTACCACAACTTCAATCGCAGGAACTGGCTCAGGTTCATCAGCTACTGTTTCTTCAGTTGCTGCAGTCTTTACCGACGCTTCATCAGTGGTTGGACCCTCACCAACCTCCCCAATTCTGGCAATGACATCTCCCACTGGAATGGTATCATTCACCTGGGCGATAATATCCACAATGGTACCTGTAGCAGGAGAGGGTATCTCTGAATCCACCTTGTCAGTGGAAATTTCCAACAAGGTTTCATCTTTGGCAATACTATCCCCTACCTGCTTTTTCCATTCCAGGATAGTCCCTTCGGTAATTGATTCACCCATTTTGGGCATTACAACATCTGTCATACTTACCTCATACTCATTTGAGATTTAAATTCGATCATAATTTCACTATTAGGATATTTCTGGATTAACTCCAAACTGCATTTTTCTTTAAATTCATCTTTCTGATTAAACTCAACCGGCACCGGCACTTGGAAGAGAATAGATTCTATTTGATTATTTTTTACAATTCTTAAATCCTGAATTGCATCTTTTAAATTAAAGGCTTTCTGATTTAATTCAACGATACCTTTCACAATTGAAATTTCTTCCCCCTCAATGGTAACCGGATCCACATGCGTTATAACATCTGCCTCTAATTCTTGAGATATTAATTTTTCCACAGTATCTGAAATATCATGCATACTTTCAGGACTTTTCCCTTCTGCAATTTCTATATGCAGTGAAATAAATCGATGTGCTCCATAACTATGGACAACAATATCATGCACATTGTAAACTTCTGGAACCTGCAGAGCAAAATCTCTAATTATTTTCATGGTATTTGCATCTACTGGTTTTCCCAGCAGGTCATCAATTGCCGATCGTGCAATGGTATAAGCCGATTGAATCATCATTACTGCAACCCCCAAGCCCATTATGCCATCTGCTTTAGGATACCCCAACCAAACACCGCCAAATGCTGAAAGAACCAACATGGATGACCACATATCACTGCGATGGTGAATGGCATCTGCAATGAGAGTGCTGGAATTAATTCTTTCCCCTAGATTATAACTCAGTTGCGCCAACCCTTCTTTTATTATAATGGTAATTAAAACCACCAAAATAACAACCCAATTTATTTCTATTTGAGTTGGATTCATAAATCTGTTGATGCTGGTTTTAATAAATTCAATCCCTGTAAATCCAACTAAAATGGAGATTGTAAGTCCTGCAATGGTTTCTGCCCGTCCATGACCAAAGGGATGTTCTTTGTCTGCTGGCTTGGATGCCATCTTAAAACCAAAAACTACCACCCCGCTGCTGGCCATATCGGATAGGGTATGAAAAGCGTCAGCAATAAGTGCAATACTATTAGAAATGAACCCAAAAACTAACTTTAATACAAAAAGGACCAAATTAGCAAAGATGGAAATCCATCCCTGAGAAATACCAATATTACCCCGGAATTTTGGTAACCCTGGATCTTCACCAACAGGCACCTGTTTACGAATGATATATTCGGCCAACGCTGTCATTTTAGAATTCCACAATCTCCTTTAGGGCATTCTCAATCCAGGAAGTTTGAACCAATAATTCATTTTCTAATACTGCGGCATAGGCAATTGGAGCATCTTTTGATGCCACTCGTTTTATGGGCGCATCCAGATATGTAAACCCCTCATCACTAATTTGTGCAGCAATTTCAGCACCAAATCCATTGTTGAGATTGTCTTCATGAGCTACTATTGCACGATTGGTATTTTGTAGGGATGATAAAATGGTTTCCATATCCAGGGGATTTAAAGTGCGAAGATCAATTATTTCTACGGACAATCCCGTATTTCTGGCAGCCTCAATGGATTTTTGCACCAATGCTCCCCAGGTAATAATTGTGACATCATTTCCTTCTTGAACGATACGGGCTTTGCCAAAGGGAAGGAGATAATTTTCGTCCGGTTCAGGAGATGCAGCAAATCCCTGGCGATAGAGCCCTTTATGCTCCATAAACATGACGGGATCATCCATGCGGCAAGCCATTTTTAACAGGCCTTTTGCGTCAGACGCATTGGACGGATAGGCAATGTAAATTCCCGGTAAATGAGTGAAAAAACCGTCAATACTCTGGCTATGGCAGAGTGAACCATGAATATATCCTCCAACAGGAACACGCATGACCATAGGACAACTCCATTTACCATTGGAGCGATAGCGCATGGTGGCAACTTCATTTCGAATCTGCATCATGCTGTACCAGATATAATCTCCAAATTGTATTTCTACCACTGGCTTATATCCCAATGTTGCCAACCCGATGGCGGTACCAATAATAGATGATTCTGCCAAAGGAGAGTTAAAAACTCTATCCTCACCATACTTATCTGTCAATCCACGAGTGGCAGTAAATACGCCTCCTTTTCCACCAGCCACATCCTGACCATACACCATCATTTTTGCATTATGGGTGAGTTCTTCATCTAAGGCATGGTTAATGGCGTCTACCAGTACAATTTTCTCACCTCCAGTGGGATTTGGCCCAGGATCATTTTGCCAATCTGCATCAAAATATACATTTTTCTGTCCATCACCAGAAATGGGATCAGCCTGAACTTCAGCCCATTCTGCATCTTCATCAACTTGGGATTTCACCATATCCCGTATTTTATCAAAATCTTCCTGCTTGGCAATGCCTTCATTAATACAAGTGTTTGCAAACGTAAGTAAGGGATCTCGTTTTCGGTCTGACTCTAAATCTTTTTCCGGTCTATATTTTCGTTGATCATCAGAAGAAGAATGCGGTAATAATCGAACTACATCAGATTGAATTAGGGATGGTCCTTTTCCTTTTCGGGCTCGTTCTACGGCTTTCTTAAAGGCCAAATGGGTTTCGAAGAAATCCGTTCCATCCACGTTAAATCGGGCTAAGTTATCATAACCTGCAGAAATTTTATATACCGACGCACCGGCAGTCTGGTCTTCGATGGGAACAGATATAGCATAGCCATTATTTTCAATATGAAATACAACGGGAGACTTATCTCTGCTGGCCCAATTGAGAGCTTCATGAAAATCTCCTTGACTGGATGTACCTTCTCCGGAGCTTACGTATGCTACACCATTTTCACCATTTTTCTGCAGAGCAAATCCTGCGCCTGTGGCTTGTAAAAACTGAGTGCCTGTGGGACTTGATTGACTCACAATTTTCAACTCTCTATGTCCATAATGTTGAGGCATTTGCCTCCCCCCTGAACTAGGGTCATCCTCCTTGGCCAGAAATGCTAAGAGATGATCACGGCTAGTCATACCCCATCCCAGACAAAAGGCTTGATCTCGATAATACGGATAGGCATAATCAAATCCCGGTTTGAACGCCAATGCTGCAGCCATTCCAGCCGCCTCATGCCCGGAGCATCCAATGTGAAAAAAACCCTTACCCTGTTTTAGAAGGATGAGCTGCTTATCATCCAAATAACGGGAAATAGCCATATTTTGATAAATTTCTAATAACTGCTTTTTGGTAAATCCTTTAAACTTCATTGGTATTCTTTGAGAGATAATTATTAAATAAATTCATAATTTCTGTTTGTATATCAATACTGGAAAAATGGATATCTAATTCCTGCAAGGAAGTAACCCCGTATTCGAAAATACCACAGGGAATCATTCCATCGAAATAGGTCATATTAGGATTTAAATTAAATGCAAACCCGTGCATGGTGACCCATCTTGAAAGCCGTACTCCCATGGCACAAATTTTATCATCCCCCACCCAAACACCTGTGAGCCCTTCCTTTCGCCCAGATTCAATCCCATAAGATTGCAGGCAGTCTATCACTATATTTTCCAACATTCGCATATACCAGGAAACGGACATTTTATAATCATGCAAATCAATAATGGGATAACAGACCAATTGTCCAGGGCCATGATAGGTCACTTCACCCCCTCTGTCAATCTGCACAACTTCTGCGTTTTTTGGTTTAGAATTTAATAGATTATTGGTGTCAGCATTTTTCCCAAAAGTATATACATGCTCATGCTCAACCAATAATATAACATCCGAGATTTCTCCAGACACCCGTTTGGCATGAAGCTGTTTTTGGAGTTCCCAAACAGGCTGGTAGGACTGTCTTCCCAACCAGAAATATTGAATTTCATCAGTACCAGAAATATTTTCCCAAATGGAATCTGTTGAATCTAATTCAATCAATTTTGGTGCTATTTCTACTAATGGTAACGTGTTCATTTTAATTCCCAAATCAATCAAATATGAATTGCTTCTTCCAAAGCATCCGCTGTGGCTTCCATGATTGCCTCTGACAGGGTTGGATGGGGATGGATGGTTTTCAATACTTCCCGGTGGGTAGTTTCCAAATTACGTGCAATAACCGCTTCAGCGATAAGATTGGTGGCTTCGGCCCCAAGGATATGGCAGCCTAACATTTCTCCATATTTGGCATCATAAACTACTTTTACAAATCCATCCGTATCTCCTACTGCCATGGACTTGCCCAATCCTCTAAAGGGAAAACTACCAATTTTAACTTCATAACCCTTTTCTTTGGCTGCTTTTTCGGTGAGTCCCACTGATGCCACTTCAGGATGACAATAGGTACAACCGGGGATATTATCATACTTCATGGGATCAGGATTTAGTCCTGCTAAATGTTCAACAGCAGTTATGCCCTCTGCAGAAGCTACATGTGCCAACCAAGGGGGGCCTGCCACATCGCCAATGGCATATACGTTGGAAAGACTTGTTTCCATATATTCATTTACTTTTATCCAGCCCTCTTCAACTGTGATATTGCAATTTGCAAGTCCTAGATTTTCAATATTCCCTTGCACACCAACAGCAATGAGCGCTTTGTCTGCCTCTATAATTTCACCGCTCTTTAGATGTACTTTCACCTTCGATTTATTTTTTTCAATTTTTTCAACCATGGTATTAGTAAAAATATTCATTTTACGTTTCTTAAACAGCTTTTCCAGTTCAGTGGATATATCTTCATCTTCCACTGGTAATATATTGGGCAGTGCTTCAATGATCGTAACCTCTGTACCAAAGGTTTGGTAAAAATGGGCAAATTCTACACCAATGGCACCGGCGCCAATTATAACCAAAGACTTGGGTTGGTTTTCCGGTATCATTGCCTCCTTATAGGTAATTATTTGCTTGCCATCAGGCTCCATCCCCGGAAAATATTTGGCTCGGGCACCCGTTGCAATTATAATTTTTTCAGCTTTCAGTTGGGTTTTCTTTCCATCAGCATCTGTAGTTTCAATGGTAGTACCATCTAAGAGCTTACCAAAAGCTGGAATATAATCAATCTTGTTCTTCTTCATGAGAAATTCAATTCCCTTGGAAAGCCGTTTAGCCACATCCCGGGAACGTTTTATCATTTTGCCCCAATTCACAGTAACCTCTCCAACCTCAATACCATACTTTTTAGCATTTTTTACTAAATCAAAAACTTCGGCATTTTTCAACAACGCCTTAGTAGGGATGCAACCCCAATTCAGGCAAATTCCGCCTAAATGGTTGGCTTCTACAATTGCCACCTTCTTTCCCACTTGAGCCGCTCTTATGGCAGCTACATATCCACCAGGGCCACCGCCTAATACCACAACATTATATTTCATTATACTTTTTTACGTTTCATTTTTTTAATGCCACTATTTTTAGAAACTCATCTCTGGTTTTGGAGTCTTTTCTAAATTGTCCAATCATTGAAGATGTGGTAGCATAAGAATTTTGTTTTTCTACGCCTCTCATTTGCATACACATATGCTCACCTTCTAATACCACCGCAACCCCCTTAGGTGATAAGACATCATTAATAGTTTCAGCAATTTGATGGGTCATTCGTTCCTGAACCTGTAGCCGACGCCCATACATTTCAATAATACGGGGGATTTTTGAAAGTCCGATAATCTTTCCATCTGGAATATATGCCACATGGGCTTTCCCAAAAAATGGGAGTAAATGGTGTTCACATAAACTGAAAAAATCAACATCTTTCACCGTAACCATTTCATCATATTCTTCTGTAAAAACAGCATCATTAATTACGGTGCTTAATTCTTGTTTATAACCTTTTGCTAAGAATTCCCATGCTTTTGCAACACGTTCTGGAGTTTTGACTAATCCTTCTCTATTGGGATCTTCCCCAATTTCAATGAGTAATTTATTAATCAGTATTTCAATTTTCGATACATTCTTTTCAGTCATTATTTAGGTCCAAAATAAATGGTTGATATAGCGGGTGTTTCCTGAAGTTTTATTGAATAGAGTTTGGCAGGAGATGGGATATTATTCACCAATTTTTCCCAGATATACACTACCATATTCTCTGTTGATGGCTGTCTATTTTTAAAGTAGTCAATATCCTTTTCTATTTGGCTGTGGTCAATTTCTGAAAGCACTAACTCTTGAACAATTTTATTTAAGGTATGCAAATTAACAATAAATCCTGAATCTTCATTAATTTTCCCGGAAATGGTGATATCCAAATCATAATTATGACCATGTAAATATATATCATCGCCGAAAATTTCAAAGTTTTCTTTTTCTGACCACTGCTCATTCCAATATCGATGCGCGGCACAGAATTTATATTGTTTAGTAATGTATGGCATTTTGCTCTTTTATGATAGAAATGTTGATTAATTTATTGTATCCTGCAAATATTTTCAGAATACAAAATTTACAGGTTCTATATGAATTTAGCCAATGAGAGTTTGTGGAAGTTTACTTAAAATAATAGCCCATTATTGCCCAGCCAAGGAATATGCCAACAACCCCCATTATACCCACAATATTATCTGGAGATGGAGGTTTCAATCCAAAAATTGCAAAAATAGCTCCGATAATTACTCCTAATCCACAAGACTGTAATGCAAGGTAAAACTCGGTTTTATTAAAAAATTGATCCATATTAAGTCTCTCCTAATTTTGATGGACACAAATTGGAAATCACACATTTATTACATTTTGGTCTATTGGCAATGCAAACTGCCCGGCCATGGTCAATGAGCAGATGTGCGAAGAGTGTCCAATCATTTTTATTTATTATTTTTGATAATTCAGTTTCTATTTTAACTGCATTTTTTGTTTTTAAAAATTTTAATAGATTCGTTATTCGAGTAACGTGGGTATCTACAACAATAGAAGGAATTCCTTGAATATTTCCCAGTACAACATTAGCAGTTTTTCGCCCTACACCGGGCAGCTTCACCATTTCATTCAACGTGTTAGGTAAACTACCGCCATATTCATTTACAACTGATTCAGCCATTGCCTTAATTGACTTAGCTTTGTTATTGTAAAACCCTGTACTATAAATCTCCTTTTTTATCGTTCCAATAGGAAGCATTACAAAATCTTGAGGAGTTGGATAGTTAGCAAATAATCTCTTTGTTACCTTATTCACTCTTTCATCTGTGCATTGTGCAGACAAGATTGTGGCAGTCAATAATTGGAAAGAGGACTCATATCTGAGAGAACATTTTGAATCAGGGTATTCTAACTTCAAATTTGTTACTATCTTTTCCATGCGAACTTTCTTTTTTATTAAAGATTCAACAGGCATTATTAATTTTATTCAATATTGAGTCTAAATTTTTTAATAATTTATTCCGTCGCAATACCATATCACAACCTTGCTCTTTATAATATTTAGCCTGTCTTCCATCGATATTTTTATTATATCCAATGATAAAAATGGCATTGTTATTTCTCAATTCTTGAAGCTGCTTTAATTCGTCATCTTTTAATTTACCCAATTCAATGATTATAACCATATTAGTATTTGAATTAGGCAATTCTTGCCAATTTTCACAAAATATCAATTGATAAGAATAGGTTGTGGAAAGCTTCGCAAGGCGCGCACTCATTTGCCAATCATCCATCCAGGCTATAACAGTCATATTATTCATGTATTGCTTATTGTTTGATAATTTTAGTTAAACTTCCTCATTACTTCATCAACGACATCATAATACTTCTCACTCTTTATTATTCGAACTGCAATAGTTTTTGGGTCATGGTATAACCACAACCACCAATTATTTTCCGCTGCTTCTTTAAGAAATTTTGTTTTTTCTTCCAATGTTAATACTGCATTTAAATCATAACCCATTATCCATGGGAGCTTTAAATGAGATCGAAGGGGAATTAAATCGGAACAAAATATAAGTGTGTCTCCCTCACTCTCTACCTTTATGAGTTGCTGTCCAAAAGTATGACCATTTACTGATATTGTTGATATTCCATCCATTATAATTGAATTTTCAGCAACCAGTTCTAATTTCCCTGCTTTGTAAAGTGGAGCATAATTAATATCCAGATAACTAGCACTATCTCTTGGGTTTGGGTTCATCCCTGCATTCCAGTTGGCATTTGAAACATAATAGACTGCATTTGGAAATGCTGGAATTAAATTATTTTTCTCATCTAGAATTGTTGCTCCGCCAGCGTGGTCAAAATGAAGATGCGTAAGAATCATGTGCGTAATATCTTCCATTTTGTAACCTATTTCACCTAATCTTTCCTTTAGAGGATGCTCGGGTTGTATAACATGAAACATCTTTGCAAACTTTGATGTAAGTTTGTCTCCCATACCTGATTCAATAAGCACTCTATTTTCACCATCATCCAACAAAAGACAGCGTAGTGACAGGTCAATACGGTTAAGCTCATCTGCAGGATTGCTTTTCTCCCAAAGTACTCTGGGAACCGACCCCATCATCGCACCGCCATCCAGGCGAAAATCTCCAGTTTCTAATGCGAATATTTTCCATTTTCCAATTTGGTTCAGCATGCGGTTTTTACTTGAGAATTTATTACTTTTTCCATAAACCAATCATTTTCCGTACTTGAATATCTAATTGCGGACCTCACCGCATCCAATAGTAGTATTAATTCATAATTTAACTCTTCTATTGGCAAGGAAGATAAAAATGTCCACACCCCCAACTCTCCTTTCTCATGAATTAATTCAACTAATTTTAGAGAAATAAAAGTATGACAATCTTCTGATATTTCTAATTTTGCAGCATTCACCAATACCTTTAGCGAAGGGAAAATCGAATCTGACCGTAGCATTTTCGTATTGAGAATTTGCTGCTTATAACATATCAATTCAAAATGATTAGTTTTCTCATTTCCGTTTACACCCATTAGACAAGAAACACCTAAATCCAGAAGAGATAATTGGTTTTCATTTTCCATATTCCTAATCGATTTATATACATACCAACAAAATAAGAATTGAAAAGGAGATTTTACGCTGGCAAGCTCCATTAAATATTCTGCAATATATTCTGCACTTGCCACTTTTTTTAAATAATAGAGATATTTTAGAGCTTCTGGTTTTTGATTTGAATTGACCAATTCTCCTAATTTTGAAATGTCAATAACTTCAGGACTCTCAAGCTCTTTTTCTCCGTAAGCTTCATCTTTCTTTAGAGAAAATTCCTTCACATACCCTTCAAGCCATTTCAATAAGTTTTTAGGGGGATCTTCTGGCTTTATTCCAATTAATGATTTTCCAGCTTGGACGATGGGGAGAAGATGGTTTTGGGTATAAGAAACCTGTGAAGCAAAATTGAACAGTGTATCCAAATGAAGTTTTAGTTCATCGATATTGGAAGGAGTTTCAGCCACCGTAAGTCCAACCAGTTTTCCTTAATTCAAGAGGATTTGAATCATTATTAATTTTCGCATCAACTACCTCTGCTAAAAAAAGTGGATGATCCCCATTCTCTAAAATTTCAACTACTTTACACTGAATGTAGGCAGGGATATCTTTAAGTAAAGGCAAATTACTTTCTAGACTAAATTCCTGCCCATTCAATTTCTCGTTTTCAAAGATGGTAGGTTTAAAAAAAGTTGACGCCAATTCTTTTTGGGTATCTCCTAATAGATGAAGAATAAACTCTCCCCTCTTTTTCACAATTCCATAAGAAGCACTATTCCGTTTAATACAGACTGAAATCATTGGCGGTTCAAATGATGCCTGACTTACCCAGGTAACAGTTGAGACACAGTACTCACCTTCACTCAATGAGGAGAGTATATATACGCCATATGAAAACATCCGCAAAGATTGTTTTCTATATTTTTCATTCATAATATATTCCTGTATATTTTATTGCCTTAATTAGGACACCAAATTTACTCTTTATATTTCAAGTCTGAAAAATGATTTCGTTCAATTAACCAATGAATATGTAAATTGATACGTGCAACCATTTGATAGATTTATATCATAATATGCCCCAAATTGGATTACATGCCGCCTTTGGAAACCAATTACTTCGAATTATTCCTTATAAAACAAGACTCTATCCAGCAATAATTTTTGGTGCAATTTTACCTGATATGGATGTAATTGCTGTTGCTATCGGTTCACTTTTTTACCAGATTCATCATTCAGAACAATTATTTCACCGGACCTTTTCTCATAGTTTTTTTACCTTAATTTTAATTTATCTCCTCTTTGCAATTTTTGCAGAATGGAAGAAAAATCCTACCCTGAGATATGTAGGAAAGGGAATAGTATTAGGAATGCTAACCCATATAGTTTTGGATACCTTTTTCTGGTTTCGAGGAATACACTTCCTTTGGCCTCTGCCAATTGAACCCTTTAATATGTGGAAATTTTGGGTACTACCTGATTGGATCTACAGAAGTATGCTTGTATTGGAATTCTTCTTTTTCAGATGGTATGCATGGTTTTTAATACAAAGACATATTCAAACTCCAAATCGTTTATCATGGATCCTCACATATTTAAATAAATGGAAGATAATTGAATCTGGCTTATTTGCTTTCTTTATAATTATTGGGTTTTGGAACCCTCATTTTTTCAAAATTATGTTCGGAGTCGCTTATATTCCCTCACTTGCGATGGCCCTTTGGGGAACTTTTATGAGCCGGGATGCATTGGAATATAAATTGAAGCATTCTAAATTGTAAGTATTGAAATTATAAGATATTTTTGTTTTAAATTGAAATATACCAAATAATAATAATTAGCTATCTAAGGATTAAATGGAAACCATCTCTACTTTTGTATTTTCTATCGGACTCATCATATTTGTAGCTCACTTTTTTACTGCACTGTTTGAGCGCACCCGTGTTCCCGATGTACTGCCGCTCATATTTATCGGGATTCTAATTGGCCCCTTATTTGGCATCCTCTCTCCGGATGATTTTGGATACGTAGGTCCTCTACTCAGCGCAGTGGCATTGGTACTCATGCTGTTTGAAGGCGGCAGCCACTTAACCCTAGATACCCTGAAAACCTCCTTGAAGGATTGTGTTATATTGGCATTGGCAACTTTTATAATCACGGTACTTATAACTGTTGGAGTAGCATATTATTTAATGGGGAATGAACTCCTTCCAGCACTATTTATTGGTGTTGTACTGGGAAGCATATCCCCGGCAGTGGTAGTTCCCATCGTCCGCATGTTAAATCTTTCTGATAATACAAAATCGACCCTGGTGGTGGAATCTGCAATCACCGATGTCTTGAGTATAGTCATTGCACTGGGAATATTGAAAACCTTTGAATCTGGACATAAAAATATCATGGAGTTTATTGGGACAAACCTTATAGCTACCATGGCAATGTCTCTGTTGGTTGGGTTTGGGGGTGCGGTGATTTGGTCAACAATATTAGAGAAAATCAGAAAATTCCCAAATACTATTTTCACGTCACTAGCATTCATATTTCTTCTTTATGGATTATCTGAAATTCTTGGATACAGTGGCCCCATTTCAGTTTTAATTTTCGGTGTGGTTTTGGCTAATTCACGAAAAATTCCACTAAGTATTGTTCAGAAATTTGGTGCTAGTCATTTAACCGAATTCACAAGCATTGAGAAGACGCTCTTTTCCGAAGTCATTTTCCTTGTTAAAACCTTCTTTTTTATTTTTTTGGGGATGTCCATACAGTTTGGAAATTTTAAAATTCTGTTTATTGGAATTTTACTAACCGTCCTCATTTATGGCGGTCGCTTACTATTAAGCCGAATATTAATATCTAAGAAAACACCTAACATTGAAGCTGCCATGATTTCATTTATCATACCAAAAGGGTTGGCAGCAGCAGTCTTGGCCGAAGTCCCTATGCACATGAACTTACCGTTAGAAATGGAAAGCACATTTATAGAAATTAGGGCAGTAGTTTATATGGTAATTTTGTTCAGCATTCTTTTAACATCTTTCCTTATTTATAGTGAAGGAACCGGTTTCACTCGAGGCTTTTACCAACGGTATTTTTCAAAATATAGTTAATAGACAAATCGGGACTCAAAAATTCAAACCCCTTTTAAGTAAATTATATTGATTGACCACATAGCTACTCAATGATTAAGCCCAATAAAATAAAAATCAAAATTATTTTGATCCAAAAATTATACGGTCAAAACAATCATAATACATTAACTTTTCCATCTTAATTTTTGTTATTATTTAATAATCTACCAAAATATCAATGCCAAAAAATATATATTCCAGCGGGAATCCAACGGCTAAGTCAGATTTTTATGTAGAATTTATGCCTAAAAATTCTGGTGGAGTTAAAATTGATATCCAATCTAAAACCAAAGTTCTACACTTTTCAAAATTAAAAAGTTCCTGTCAAAATACTCTTGCTGAGCTGAAAGTAGAACATGGAGCACTTTCTGTAATTGATAATGGTGGGCAGTATTTTGTTCTGCAGGCTCGCATTGAATCTGCCATAAAATTAGCATCCCCTAAAAATATTTACGAATCTCTCCCCGTTTTCAAAAAACATGCTCAATATAAATCATCAAGAAATCGCTTTCGAAGAAGCCGCCTCTACCTCCCCGGGACACAGGCAAAACTCATGCTTAATGCAGGCATTCATAAACCTGACGCCATCATATTAGATTTGGAGGATTCTGTATCCCCCTCTGAAAAGGGTGTTGCACGATTGATTGTACGCAATGCTCTGCGAACATTGAATTTCTTTGGAGCAGAGAGGATGGTACGCATCAATCAGGGTAAAATGGGATTGGAGGATCTGGATGCCATTATTCCCCATAATGTCCATCTTGTATTAGTACCAAAAGTGGAAAATGCAAAACAGCTGAAAGCAGTTGATGATAAAATCCAGTCTATTTGCAAAAAATGCGGACGGAAAAACCCCGTATATATCATGCCAATTATAGAGAGTGCTGAGGGAATTCTTAATAGTTTAGAAATAGCTAAAGCCAGTAAAAATAATGTGGCTATTGCCATCGGGTTAGAGGATTATACAGCTGATATTGGGGTACAACGGACAACTCAAGGCAAAGAATCTCTCTTTGCCAGAAGCCAAGTTGTAAATGCCGCAAAATCTGCCAAAATCCAAGCAATAGATACTGTTTTTAGTGATGTGAATGAGGAAAATGGATTAAGAGCATCGGTAAAAGAAGCCAAGGAATTAGGATTTGAAGGTAAGGGTTGTATTCACCCGAGACAGATTTCACCTATTCATGAAGAGTTTGCACCATCAAAATCAGAAATTGAAAAAGCAAAAGAAATTGTAATTGCATTTGATGAAGCGGAAAGAAAAGGGCTCGGTGTAGTAGCTCTTGGCAGTAAAATGATTGATCCTCCTGTAGTAAAACGGGCATTACAAACAATCGATCTGGCAATAACAATGAAATTGCTAACAAAAAGATGGAAGAAATAATTTTTGTAATTTACAAAATTTGTGGTTAAAAACTAATGGGGCAAAAACTGAAATTAACTAAAAATAAAGCTGGAAGAATGGTACCCTCCATGGTAAATGGTGTTAAATCCGTTCCCTTTAAAGGGGTTGGGAAGCACTCGCCCAGCGGAGTTAAAGCTACCCCTCCAATTAGTAGCTGTCAAAATTACCCAGAATCTGGCAACAAAGTAGTTTCTTCTCTTAAGGAAGCCCTAGAAAAATGTAATATAAAAAATGGAATGACCATCTCTAACCATCATCATTTTAGAAATGGTGATTTGGTAATGAATAAAGTCTTTGATATTCTTGCCAAAGCTGGTAAAAAGAATTTACGCTGGTTTCCATCAGCCTCCTTTCCCTGTCATGAACCCATGATTAAGCACATGGAGAACGGAGTGATCGGTCATGTTGAGGGCTCATTAAATGGTCCCTTAGGAAAGTATGCCTCCGATGGAAAAATGGATGGATTGGCAGTGCTTCGATCTCATGGGGGACGGTGGCAAGCTGTACAGGATGGAGAAGTCCATATTGATGTGGCCATCATCGCTGCCCCCACCGCTGACCCCTTTGGCAACTGCACCGGCGACAGAGGTCCATCTGCCTGTGGATTGTTAGGCTTCGGTCTGGTTGATTCACTTTATGCAGATAAGGTAATAGTGGTAACAGATAGCCTGGTAGACTTCCCCTGTATACCCTGGCAAATTCAAGGTAATAATGTTGATTACGTAGTGGTTTTAGATAAAGTAGGCGATCCGGAGAAGATCGTTTCAGGAACCACGCGACTCACTAAATCTCCTGATCGATTGTATATTGCTGAACTCACAGCCAAATTTGTACAAGCTGCCGGAATTATGAAAGAAGGATTTAGTTTCCAGGCAGGAGCTGGCGGTACTGCTTTGGCATTTGCCATTTATTTGAAAGAAATGATGATTGAAGCTGGCATTAAGGCACGGTTTATTCGCGGGGGTTCCACCAAATACCTAGTTGAAATGCTAGAAGAAGGATTAACCGATTATATTTTAGATGGACAAACATTTGATTTAGAAGGTGTGCGATCAATGAGGGAAAATGTGGGACATGTAAACACATCTCCCTTCACCAGTTATAATTGGCATGGAAAAGGAAATTTTGCCTCCATGCTAGATGCTGTAGTGTTGGGTGCTACCGAAGTGGATGTCAACTTTAATGCCAATGTAGTGACGCATTCTGATGGACAAATGCTCCACGGTATTGGCGGATGGCAGAATTGCCTTTCAAGCAAATGTACTATTTTACCCATTCCTTCATTCAGGAATCGAATTCCGATCATTGTAGATGAAGTTACTACTTTAGTTGGCCCAGGTGAACTTATTGATGTGATTGTGACTGAAAGAGGAATTGCCATTAATCCTAAGCGGGAAGACCTTATCAAGGCTTCCAAACGCAGCGGATTACCTATCCGCAAAATCGAGGAGATCAAGGAAGAAGTAGATGACCTGGTAGGTGCTCCACTAGACAAACCCAATTTCACGGATGAAGTAATTGGTGTGGTAAAATGGGTAGATGGAACAGTGTTAGATTCAATATTTAAGGTAACCCACTAAAATACACAAAAAACAATACTTGAGAACCATTTTGTGTGTTTCGTGCACAAAGAAAGGAAAAAATGAAAGATAAAGTATTAGAAATATGGCCAGAAATAAACTGGATTAAAGATGAAGACTTACGAACAAAAACGCTGGATGCCTGGGTGTACGCTATTGAAAATAGTCCCTTGGAACCAAAGGACTTGGAGGAAATTCCATTTTCATTACTCATCAAAGATTGCAGTGTATCTTTTATGAACCATAAACGAACATGTGTTCAGTTGGCAGTAGATATAGCCAAAACAATGATAGATAATTTTGGAAAAGAAATCAAGGTGGATATGGATATTATGATTTCTGGAGCCATCCTCATTGATGTGGGTAAACTCTTGGAATATGAAATTGTAGATGGAAAACTTGGTACCAGTGATTACGGGAAGGTGGTACGGCATCCATTCAGTGGTGTGGCAATAGCAGCACGATTCGGACTGCCACCGGGAGTTCAGCATATCATTGGCACCCATTCTAAGGAAGGAGATTTAGGTAAACGGACTGTGGAATCAATAATTGTACATCATGCAGACTTTGTTTCCTTTGAACCTTTTAAAGCATAATAAACTAAAAATGGCACAAACACTCATAGAAAAAATAGTACAGAAACATGCCGTGGGATTAGAACCAGAACATGTAGTAAAATCTGGAGATTTTATTTCCATCAAACCGGCTCATGTAATGACCCATGATAATACCGGTGCGGTTATGGGAAAATTCAAAGCTATCGGCGCCAGCAAAATGGCAAATCCCCGGCAACCGGTGTTTACACTGGATCATAATGTTCAGGATAAATCCGAAACCAATTTAAAGAAATATGCCGGCATTGAAGCTTTTGGAAAACAGATGGGGGTTGACTTCTATCCTGCTGGAAGGGGAATCGGTCACCAGATTATGTGTGAAGAAGGCTATGCCTGGCCAGGGACAATGGTTGTGGCTTCAGACAGTCACTCCAATATGTACGGCGGTCTAGGATCCCTCGGTACACCTGTGGTGAGAACGGATGCTGCGGCTTTATGGGCCACGGGTCAAACTTGGTGGCAGGTCCCGAACATTACAAAGATTGAGTTGATTGGAAACCTACTAAAAGGTGTTACAGGGAAAGATGTAATCATTGCTCTATGTGGCCTATTCAACAACGATGAAGTTTTAAATCATGTGCTGGAGTTTACCGGAGACGGTATCGCAAATTTAAGTATTGATGAAAGGCTGACCATTGCCAATATGACCACCGAATGGGGAGCCCTTGCGGGTGTATTCCCTATTGACGAAGTAACCATTCTATGGCTGAGAGACCGAGCTGATTTTATTGGCAAACGGGGATTGGAAGGAGTACTTTCTGATACTGACGGGGAAAATGGTGTACATCCTCGTTTAAATCATGACAGGATAAATGATTTGGAGAACGACTCTCTCATAGCAGATAATGGAGCCTATTATACAAAAAATATTAAATTGAACCTAAAATCAGTAAGCCCTCACATATCTGGCCCAAATCATGTTAAGACAATGACCAGTTTGCATGACGCCGTGAGGAAAAATATCAAAATCGATAAAGCCTACCTGGTGAGTTGTGTGAACAGCCGGGTTGAGGATCTAGCTGAAGCAGCTAATACTATAAAAGGCAAGCAGGTTGCTTATCATGTCGAATTTTATATTGCAGCAGCATCCAGTGAAGTGCAGGCTGAAAGTGAAAATAGAGGTGATTGGCATACTCTTGTGGATGCAGGCGCCACTCCCCTGCCACCTGGCTGTGGTCCATGTATCGGCTTGGGAGTTGGTTTATTGGGTCCAAATGAAGTGGGTATTTCTGCTACCAATAGAAATTTTAAGGGCAGAATGGGAGACCCTACTGCCGAAGCCTATTTGGCATCCCCCTCTGTTGTGGCGGCATCTGCCATTGCGGGAAAAATAGCTCCTCCCTTTGAATTTGAGAATATCGCTCCAGATGGACAAATTACTGTAATTGATAAACCTAAAACTGGAGAGAGCAAAGTTAGATTATTGGAAGGGTTTCCTGAAACATTAGGAGGTGAAATTATTTTCTGTCACCAAGATAATTTGAACACCGACGGCATATATCCAGGTAAATATACCTATATTGATGACTTTTCTCCAGAGCAGATGGCTGAAGTGGTTATGGAAAATTATGATCCGGAATTTGGAAAAATAGTGGAGAGGGGTAATATTATTGTTGGGGGTTATAATTTTGGCACCGGTTCATCTCGGGAACAGGCTGCCACTTCCCTTATCTATAGAGGCATCCAAATGGTGATGGCTGGTTCCTTCAGCCAAACCTATAAACGAAATGCCATTAATAATGGTTTTCTGGTAATAGAAGCGCCCCAGTTATTGGCTGATTTGAAATCTGAATTTGGGGAAAATAAATTATCTGTTAAAACAGGATGGGAAATAAACGTGGATTTTAGAAATTGTATAATAAGTATTGAAGAGAAACGGTATCCAATCAGTGCAGTTGGAACAGCTGCCCAGGAACTGATTCTTGCTAAGGGATTGGAAAACTGGGTTAAGGAGAGGATTAACAACAAGTAAAAAATATATTTTATGTAGTTCTTTATTAACATACAATAGAAATCGTTCACCGTAGAGAGGTTATAGAAAAAACAATTAGCTAAAAGGAGTTTTAATGTCAAAGAGAACCATAGTATCCATGCCGGGAGACGGCATTGGAAAAGTAGTATTAGATGAGGCCATCCGCGTATTAGATGCTGCTGGATTTGAAGCCAATTATGTAGAAGGCGATATTGGCTGGGAATTCTGGTGCCGTGAGGGCAATCCCTTACCCCAGCGTACACTTGATCTTATTGCTGAACATAAAATTGGGTTATTCGGCGCCATCACATCTAAGCCCAAGGACGATGCATTTAATGAGCTTTCTACTGAACTTCAGGAAAAAAACCTGGTCTATGCCAGTCCCATTGTGGGACTACGCCAGCATTTTGGATTGGATATCTGTCTGCGGCCCTGCCGATCTTACAAAGGGAACCCCTTAAACTTTATTCGCCGCGGTCCAAATAATTCAATAGAAGAGCCGAAAGTTGATGTGGCTATTTTCCGACAAAATACGGAAGGTCTCTACGGAGGAGTGGAGTGGAGCAATCCACCAAAACAAGTGTATGATGCGCTTATGACCCATCCCAAGTTTAAACAGAATTTTGGTAATGCTCCGACTGATGAGGTTTCCGTATCCACCAGAATTTTTACCAAAAAATATACAGAGAGAATCCTCCGTGCTGCCTTTGACCATGCCAAAAAATACGGCTATAAATCGGTTACGGTTTGTGAAAAGCCCAATGTAATTCGGGAAACATCGGGAATGATGTATAAAATGGCACAAGAAATGCAGAAAACCGATTTTTCGGAAATTGAACTCTGGAATACCAATATTGATGCACAAATGATGTGGCTTACCAAAAATCCAGAGAATTACGGCGTCATTGTAGCCGGCAACATGTTTGGAGATATTGTTTCAGACGGATTTGCCGGACTCATCGGCGGACTTGGATTTGCCTGCAGTGCTCAGTATAATCCAGAAACGGGTATTGGCGTATTTGAACCAACTCATGGTAGCGCGCCTAAATATGCAGACTACCCCGTTTCTATAGTAAACCCTATTGCCATGGTAGAATCTGCCTGTATGATGTTGGATTTTATTGATGAGCAGGAAATTGCCAAAAACATAAGAAAAGCTGTAGCTGAGGTTGTATTGGATGGAAAAGTAAAAACCTATGATATGGCCAAAATGACCGGCAAAGCTGATGTTGTCGAAAAAGGGGCCGCATCAACTATGAAAATGGCTAATGCTATAATCGCAAAATTATAAGGAAGAAAATGGAAAAATCTATCGCTAGACAAATTTCTGAATTCTCAGTTGGACTAAAATTTGAAGACCTACCAAATGAGGTGATTAATGAAGTAAAACGCTATATGTATGACTCCATCGGATGTGCGTATGGGGGATACCATACTAAGGATTTAAATATCATTCGAGATATCTATATGGAAATGGGAGGAAATGGTGAAGCAACTGTGCTGGGGTTTGGGGATAAGCTTCCGGCTGTAAATGCCACCCTTATTAATTCACTCATGGTTCGCGCTCTTGACTTTAATGACATTTACTGGAAAGATGATCCTTCACATCCTTCAGATATTATTCCGGCTGCTTGGGCAGTTGGAGAATTGGTAAATGCTAATATGAAAGATGTCATTGTTGCCATTGTTTTGGCATATGAATTTGAACAACGTCTGTGCCTTTTTGCCAAACCGGGAGTTCGGGAACGAAAATGGCATCATGCCACGCTTACTCAATTTGTATCTCCAATTGTGGCTGGGAAATTGTTAGGGTTAACTGTAGATGAAATGGTTCATGCCATTGGAATTAGCGGATGTCATAATCATACCATTGGCTGTCCTACTGCTGGTAAACTCACAATGATGAAAAATACCGTTGACCCCATGGCTGTACAATCTGGTGTTTTTGCAGCCCTCATGGCAAAAAAAGGTTATTCCGGTACTGAGCGGGTGTTTGAAGGCAAAGAAGGCTTTATGGATGCATTTATTGGCTGGGATGCAAAGGATGAATCCATGAAACCAACAGATATGGAAGGCAGAGATGGTATCTCATCTTGGGCATGGGATATTCAAGCTCTTGTGGGTGAATTAGGAAACAGCTATAAAATTATGGAGTGCGGTATGAAGGCCTTCCCAACCGAAGCCCTTACTCACACTCACCTATCTTGCCTGTTGAATGCCATGATAAGCAATGACTTGGAGTATTCCGATATTAAAGAAGTGAGGGTCACCTGTTTCGCCCAAGCCTATGATATTTTATTTGACCCCACTAAGTACAGACCGGAATCTCGGGAAACAGCAGACCACTCCTTACCCTATTGCATGGCAGCAGCAATGGTAGATAAGAAAATTACTACTGATTCATTCTCTGATGAAAAACTGAAAGACCCACGGATTTTTGAGGTCATTGATAAAATTAAGGGAGAACCTTCGCAGGAATTTGAAAAGATGTTTCCAGCCAAGCAACCATCTAGAGTGGTTGTTACTACCAATGATGGCAGAACATTTGAGGAATATCTGGAATATCCAAAAGGTGATCCTCGAGAACCAATGACCATGGATGATTTAGAAAATAAATTCAACTCATTAGCTGGTGATAAATTTGATACTGCTGCAAAAAAACAATTGAAAGAAACTATTTTTGACTGTGAAAAAATGACTGCTAGTGAATTTATGGAATCACTAAATGCATAACCCATAAAATGGCTCAATCCATTTTTAAATGTATTTCTTGTTTTAAGGAATACGACATTGAGGAAATACAATACCGTTGCGATTGTGGAGATTTGTTGGAGGTTATGCATGATCTAGAATCAGCAATTCCCAATCCCCAATCATATAAGAAATCCCTAGATTCAGGTATGGCTAAAATTGCGTTTAACCGCTATAAATCAATTTTATTCCCTTCTCTACCTGATTCATCCATTATTACGCTTTCAGAGGGAAATACCCCGCTTTATGATGTAACCCATTCTTTTCCTCAGTTTAACAGCATAAAATTGAAACATGAGGGAATGAATCCTACCTTGAGTTTCAAAGACAGGGGCATGGTCTCAGGAGTTTCCTGGGCAAATCATTTAGGATGTGAAAAAGTCATTTGTGCTTCAACGGGTGATACCTCAGCTGCCATGGCAGCATATGCCGGTGCAACCCCAAATATGAAGGGCATTGTTCTGCTTCCTAAAGGGAAAATATCTCCTGAACAATTGGCACAACCCATATCATTTGGTGCGTTGACGGTAGGTGTAGAAACGGACTTTGACGGCTGCATGAAATTGGTACAACAGCTAATTGAAAAGCATAATATGTATCTCCTTAATTCTATGAATTCTGTACGCATTGAAGGTCAGAAGGCCATCAGTATTGAAACCCTGCATCAACTGAATTGGAAAGTACCCGATTGGTTTATCATTCCTGTAGGAAATGCGGGGAATATTTCTGCTCTGGGTAAAGGATTACGAGAATTATATGAACTGGGTATAATTGATAAATTGCCTCGATTGGCAGGCATCCAAACTGAAGGCGCATCCCCATTATACAAAAGTTTCCAGAATGGGTATTTAGAATTAATTCCACAAAAGGCAAAACCTACCAAGGCTTCTGCTATCCAAATTGGAAACCCGGTAAGTTATAAAAAATCTGTAAGAGAATTAATACATTTCAAGGGGATTGTTGAAGTAGTATCTGAAATGGAGATAATGGATTGGAAAGCACAAATTGACCGATTGGGAATATCCATTTGCCCCAATAGTGCTGTAGCGGTAGCTGGAGCAATGAAACTGAATAGAAATGGAATCATTAAAGAAAATGAAGATGTGGTTGTTATTCTCACTGCCCATGGAAGTAAATTTTCAAATACATCTGTTGAGTATCATAAAAGTAGTGTAAATCAATTTGCTAATCAAACACTCAGCATTACACCAAATTTAGAAACGCTAGAGAATGCATTAAACTTATGAGCAGATCAGTAAAAGTATTTGCACCTGCAACTATTGGTAATATTGGACCGGGATTTGATGTCTTGGGGCTTGCCATTAAAGGACTAGGTGATATTGTAGAAGCCAAAGAAATCCCCGGAAATGATTTGATAATTGAGGCTGTTTTAGAAGCTGACCATGATATTTCCACCAATCCAGATAAAAATACGGCTGGAATCGCTGCCAAAAAAGCACTGAAACTCATGGATATCACCACCGGGGTGGCACTTACCATTACCAAAGGTATGCCATCTGGTAGTGGACTGGGCAGCAGTGCTGCATCTGCTGTGGCAGGGGCCAATGCTGTCAATTGCCTGTTTGGTAATTCGCTTTCAAAAGAAAAGGTACTGAAGGCAGCAATGGCAGGTGAATATTCCGTCAGTGGCGGATACTTTGCAGATAATGTTGCACCAGCAATTTATGGGGGCGCTACCCTCACTCGGTCACTAAATCCATTAGAAGTTACACCATTGGGTGTCATTTCTGATCTAATCATTATTATGGTAATGCCAAAAGTTAAAATCCTCACTAAGGATTCCCGAAAAATACTGCCGGACAATGTTAGCCTATCAGATTTTGTTGTTAATATGGCCAACACAGCAAGCATTACCGCCGCATTTTGTAAAAATGACTATAATTTACTTAAAGATAATTTATTTGATTATATTATCGAGCCCACCCGATCAACGTTAATACCGGGATTTCCCGAAGCAAAGGAAGCGGCATTAGAAGCCGGTGCCCATGGAATGACTATTTCAGGCTCAGGTCCCACCGTCTTTGCTATTACCAACTCACAAAAGGCTGCTGGAAAAATTGAATCTGCTATGGTCTCAGCATTTAATAATGAAGGGGTTGAATGTAATTCGCTCATTACATCCTCTTCTGTAGAAGGTTCGGGAATCATGAAAAGCGGAATAATTACTTAGATTAAATTTTCCCATGGCATTGAAGATAAATGAGATTTATTACTCGGTTCAGGGAGAGTCCACCCATGCGGGACGACCCTGTATTTTTATACGTCTCACCTATTGTAATCTGCGCTGTACTTACTGTGATTCGGAATACACCTTTTATGAAGGTAAAGATATGGAAATTACTCATATCATGAATGAAATTAAACAATGGGACTGCAATTTAGTAGAGGTCACTGGTGGTGAGCCTCTATTTCAGGATAAATGTATTAACCTTCTCAATGAATTGATAAATAGTAATTACGAAGTCATGTTAGAGACGGGTGGGTCACTCTCTATTTCAGATGTCCCTAAAAAGGTCATTAAAATAGTGGACTTTAAATGCCCATCCAGCACAATGGAAAAGAAGAATTTATGGTCCATTGTGGAAGACCTCCAACCTCACGATGAAGTAAAATTTGTTATCGGTAATAGAGAAGATTTTGATTGGGCGAGAGATAGAATTATAGAATATTCTCTGGACAAAATATGCACCTTATTATTTTCTCCCACCTTTGAAAAAATTGACCCACAACTGATTGTAGAATGGATATTGGTTGAAAACCTGCCGGTGAGGATGCAAATGCAAATGCATAAGATGATATGGAGTCCGGACAAACAAGGAGTTTAATGATTGAAGATTTAAGATTGCGGAATGTTGAATTATTGGCACTTTTTCAATTATCAATTGTCATTTTTCATTGAAAATTGCGGTCATATTGGTTTCCGGTGGAATGGATAGTTGTGTTACAGTAGCTTCTGCCATTGCGCATGGTTATAAACCAGCATTTCTGCACATTAATTATGGTCAACGGACAGAGTCCAGAGAGCTGATGGCATTTAATGAGATTGCTGATCACTATCAGGTGAATAAAAAATTAGTGGTGAATATCTCCCACCTTTCTGATATCGGTGCTTCTTGTCTTACGGATGAAAGCATTCAGGTTCCCAATGCTGATTTGGAAAGTGATGACATTCCAATTTCGTACGTTCCTTTCCGTAATGCAAATATTTTAGCCGCCGCCACCAGTTGGGCAGAGGTATTGGGAGTTAAGGCTATTTATGTGGGAGCTGTAGAAGAAGATTCATCTGGTTACCCGGATTGCAGACGATCTTTTTTTGATGCCTTTGAACAAACCATTGATACTGGCACTAAACCTGGAACACAAATAAAAATTATTACTCCACTCATTAATTTGTCAAAAAAAGAAATTGTGGAAAAAGGGATAGCCCTAAATGCTCCTCTCCACCTCACCTGGAGCTGCTATAAGAATGAAGATGTTCCCTGTGGTGAATGTGATTCCTGTTATCTGAGAGCAAGGGGGTTTGAACAGGCAGGTGTTCGGGATCCAATCCTTAGTTAAATTAATTGTATGACAGTCATAAATGATCTAGAAAGCTTGTATTACCCTAATAGTACCGTTTGAAGCTTCTTTCAACTCTTTCTTTAATTCTTCGTTTTTTTCGACATCGATCTCCAATTCAACTTGAATGGATTCCCCAAAATCAGATTTAATAATATTCACTTTAAATTTCTGAAGGATTGAATCTACTTTATTGTGCAAATCATAATTATAGATAAATGAAATTCTTTCTAATTGTGCCCATTTTTTAACCTTGGCATTTTCGATAGTCTCTTCTGCTGCCGTGCCGTAGGCATTAATGAGCCCTGGGATGCCTAATTTACTGCCACCAAAATAACGAACGACAAAAATGACTGCATCTACAATTTGATTTCGTTTTAATACATTAAGAATAGGTAATCCGGAACTCCCCTTTGGCTCGCCGGCATCTGTAGAAAATTCATCTAATCGTCCTCTTTCCTTGATTCGATATCCATAACAGATATGGCTCGCATCTGGAAATTGTTCTTTTAGTTGCTGTAAATTTGCCTTTACCTCAGCAATGGCAGAAACGGGAATGGCTAAGGCAGAAAATATGGAACCTTTTTCATGGTACTTCCCCTCAGATTTGGAAGAAAGGGTGAATTCCTCCATTAATTTAAAATGGCAATCTTTTTAGTGTGTCTAGATTCTTGATCTGGTTGAAGAGAAATAAAATATATGCCATTAGATGGATTAGTATTAAGAATTGAATTAATGTTTTCCCGATGCCATCCCTTAGAAAACGAAGATAATTTAATGCTGTTGACTACTTCCCCCCGAACATTGATAAGATTAACAATTGGTTTTGTATAATCTGAATCTAGTGCATACAATATGGTTAGCTCTTGTGACTGCCTAATGGGATTTGGATAAATATTCATAATTGTAGAGCTTATTACGTTTTCTTCATCTGGCCAACTCATAATAGATATTGTATTACTGGCTGAAGATTCCCCTACAGTATTTCTGCAGGTGACTTTATATGTATAAGACTGTCCTCCCTCTATATTTTTATCTACATAATTTGTATCATTAAGAACATAGTCTATTGAATCATTATCACGAAAAACCACATAAGATAAATTATCGCCTGGCCCACGTGACGAATTCCATGATAATATGATACTATCCTGAGCAACAACTGCCATAAGGTTTAATGGAGGCATGGGTACGGTATGAGCGGTAATTTCAATGGGGAGGGTGGTGGAAGATCCATCTATCCCGTAAACAAAATGAACTTCTGCATTATTAAATGATTCTTCTACAGTTGTATCACTTCCCCAAAATAAATTATTATATTCATAGTTATCAGTTGATATAATTGTCACCCTACCCGTGAAATCCAAATCCCCATGGTCAATGGTAATTAGAGACTCCATACTTCCAATTCGAAAGGATTCAATGGCAACTGATTCATCATCCAATTCTAATACAAATTCAACACTATCTGGAAGTAAATTAGTGGAGGTATGAATAGGATCAGCTATAGATTGATCAATATAATAATAAAATGGATTACCCATATTCGTGTAAATACCATTATACAAATTCCGGCTTATAAAATCAACCCAGGCTTCAATGAAAGAAACATCATAATTATTTTCAAGAACATACTTCACAGAACTGAATGCATCATCACTGGTACTCCCATACCTTTCCCACATTTCTCTTATGATTGTGCTGTTTTTTGCAGTCTCTATACCCTTAGAGTCAAGAAAACTGCTGAGATAATGCCCAAAGAGTGCCAGTTCATAGCCGCCGCCCGTATTATCAAAATCTGCAGTGGGGTTATCAAGCAAGGGATCTGCCCAGCCATCCAGGTAATCATTCCCATCTGGGATTAATACATCTTCAAACCACAT
>Ga0208642_1000308_pt1 | contig 26980 bp, 26 predicted proteins | sample ETN02SmetaG_4_FD_185790 | JGI IMG/M metagenome (GOLD analysis project Ga0208642, IMG submission 185790) | Marine microbial and viral communities from oxygen minimum zone, Eastern Pacific Ocean - ETNP2014F10-02SV251 (SPAdes) (version 2) | ecosystem: Environmental > Aquatic > Marine > Oceanic ...
TATTACTCATTATCAGCTAGTTTAAAAAATATATATCTTAATATAAAATATAAACATACTGAAACTTATAATCATTTAGCTGTTGTTAATGAATCTGGTCTTTGGATAAGGGAGAAAATTGGCAATTCAATTTTTTTTGTTAATGCTAACAATTTTTATAAGAATGATTTAGAGAACATAACTATCACGCAGTTAAATAATGATTATAAGACAATAAATACAATCATTTCTAAAAATGCCAATATAGAGAAAAGAAAATGGATACTTAATGATGTAAAAATAATTTCAAAAGAAGATAAAAATGATATTAATTATAAGCAGTATACTTATGTTTCGTCATTTAATGGAGAAATAATATCCAATTTATACTCGAACCTTAATTCATTAAATATTATTCAGCTACATAAATTAAAAAAAGACTATAATTCAATAGGCTATTCAACAACAGAAGTTAAATTACATCTAAACAAACTTTATAGTTTGCCGATATATTTGACTCTGACTGCTATTATAGGTTCATTATTAATGTTAAGATTAAATTATATAAAATCGAAATTTTTCTTAGTAATGATTGGAGTATTAGTTTCGGTTGTTTTTTACTATATTAATTATTTTTCTGTTCTATTTGGTAAAAATGAAACATTTCCGGCAGAAATTTCAGTTTGGCTGCCACAATTGTTAATATTGTTGATTTGTAGTCTAGGATTATTGAGGTTAAATGAAAGTTAAATTGTGTTTATTTTTAATTTTTTTTGTATTCTTAAACAAAATACATTTATTGGCTGATGAAATTTTATTTGAATCAGATAACATAAAAATTCAAAATGAAGGAAATATTATTTATGCATACAAAACAATAGCAAAAATACCAAACCAGAAAATTGAGATTGAGGGAGATAAATCAATTTATGATAAAAAAAATTCTAAACTAACAATAATAGATAATGTTAAATTTTTGGATCAGAATAATAGTCTCTATATTGAAAGCAATAATATAATTTATGATCAAATAGAAAATACAATTTACTCTGAAGGAAAAACTTTAATAAAATTAGAAGATACCTACAAAATAATTTCTGAAGATGTTTTATATAATAGAAATTTAATGAAAATTTCTAGCAGTTTAGACTCAACTATCGAGGACGTAGAATTAAATATATATAATTTTGAAGAAGGTTTTTTATTTGAAGCTGCTAAAGAAATTATTTCTTCAAAAAAAACTAATATAATGGACATTAATAATAACAATTATTTTTTTGAAAATGTTAAAGTAAATTTAAAAACTAATGAAATTATAGGTAAAGAAGTAAAAATAGATTTTATAGACTCCTTTTTCGGAAATGAAAAAAATGATCCTAAATTAGTGGGCAAAAGTGTAATTTCAGATGATAATAAAACAAAAATTTTTAAAACGGTTTTTAGTACTTGTAATATTGAAAATAAGAATTGTAGAGGTTGGGAATTACAAAGTGAAGAATTTATTCACGATAAGAAAGAAAAAATTTTTCAATATAAAAATTCATGGTTAAAAGTATTTAACAAAAAAGTAATATTTCTCCCATATTTCAGTCATCCTGATCCAAGTGTAAAAAGAAAATCTGGGTTTTTAACACCTGCATATCAAAGCTCGGACAATCTTGGTAAATCAATAAATATACCATATTTCTATGTTTTATCTGAAGCAAAAGATATGACCTTTAATCCAAAAATTTATTCAGACAATGATTTTATTTTACAATCTGAATATAGAGAGGCTTTCATTAATTCAAATTTAATTTCTGATTTTAGTATTAATAATGATGAAAATAATACTAATACTCACTTTTTTGCAAAGTTAGATGGAAAATTAAACGATAGTACAGAATTCGATTTACAAATTCAAAATGTTACAAATGATAATTATCTAAAAATACATGATCTTAAAGGATCTAGCCCATTAATCACTGATGATAGTGTATTAACATCCAATTTAGCATTAAACAAAAAGATAGATGAAAAAACTAATCTTAAGTCGTCTTTTTCTATTTATGAAGATTTATCAAAAGGAGATAGTGATAAATATCAATATATTTTTCCTGACTTTAGTTTTACAAAAGATTTGGAAATTAGCGAAAGTTATAATGGAAATTTTAAATTTATGTCTTCTGGGTTTCAAAAAAATTATGAAACAAACAAATATGAAGTTTTATTTTATAATGATTTTCTATTTGAATCTAATAATTTTATCTCTGAAACTGGAATATTAACAGACTATGACTTATTGTTGAAAAACTTTAATACCTATTCGGAAAATTCCACAAATTATGAAAGTAAAAATGACCATGAAATTTATTCGACAATGTTATTAAAATCCAAATTACCTCTAAAAAAAATGTTAGAAAATTCAAAAAATTATTTAACACCTGTAATATCGGCAAGATTTAGTCCAAACAATACAAAAAATATTTCTGGAGATGATGTCCGTTTGGATTATAACAATTTATTTTCACTTAATAGAATTGGTAGATCTGATATAGTTGAAGGAGGTAGATCGTTATCAATGGGTGTTGAATTTGAAAAACAAAATTTATCAGATGAAAAAATATTTGGTTTTAATATTGGTAATGTTATCAAAGATAAAAAAAGTTCTAATCTCCCAACAAAAACAAAACTTGACCAAACAAGATCTGATATAGTGGGAGATATTTCATTGAATTTAAGTAATAATTTTGATTTAGAGTATAAATTTTCTTATGACAGAGATTTGGATTATTCAAATTATGATTCTATTGGAGCAAAATTTGAAGTTAATAATTTTGTAACTAGTTTCGATTATGTTACAGAAAACCATGAGCTTGGAAATAGCGAAATAATTAACAACACAACTAGATTAAATTTTACCGATGAACATAGTTTGATGTTTAGATCTGCTAAAGATTTAAAAGCAGATTTCACAGAATATGTCAATTTAATCTATCAGTATAAAACTGATTGTTTATTAGCTTTATTTGAATATGACAAAAAATTTTATAGTGATGGGAATTTAACTCCTTCAGAAAACCTGCTATTTCTAATCAAGTTTATACCTTTTACTGAAATCAGAGGTAGTGCCAAAACCTTAGTTACAAAATACTAAAATGAAGCTAAAAAAAATATTTAGTATAATAATTATTTTTTTTTGCTTATTTAATATTACTAATGGTAATGAAGTAAAAATTAAAGTTAAAATTGATAATGAAATTATAACAAATGTTGATATTGTTAATGAAAAAAATTACCTTATATTTTTGAATCCCGTTTTAATAGAATTAACAATAGATAAACAAAATTCTATCGCGAAAAATTCACTAATAAAAGAAATTATTAAAAAAAAAGAGTTAATAAAATATTTTGATATTAGTAAAGATTACTCTTTCATTAATAGAATTGAAAAAAAACTCTACAATCAAAAAAATTTTTCAAATAAAGAAGAATTTATAAATTTTTTAAATAATAATAATCTAAATTATTCTTTAATAAGAGAAAAATTAAAATTGGAAGCTCTATGGAACCAGTTAATATTTGATAAATATTCTAAAAGCCTGATAATTGATGAAAATTTATTAAAAAAAAGAATCTCAAAGGAATTTGAAAATTCAACGATAAAATATCAATATAATTTATCAGAAATTTTATTTGAAGATGATCTAAATATTAATTTCGAAAAAACTTTCCAAAAAATAAAAAATAGTATTGAATCTATTGGATTTGAAAACACTGCAACTATATATGGAATATCAGATTCTTCAAAAAATGGTGGTTTGATTGGTTGGATAAATGGAACTCAAATAGCAGAAGGATTAAAAAAAGAAATAAATAGTATAACAATAGGAAAAATAACAAAGCCAATAAAAATTCCAAATGGTTATCTAATTCTTAAATTAAATGACAAAAAAGAAATTAAAGAAAAAATAGATTTAAAAAAAGAATTAGATAAATTAATCAATATTGAAAAAAACAAACAACTTAATAATTTTTCAATCATATTCTATAAGAGATTAAAACAAAATATAATTATAAATGAATATTAATTTAATTATTATTGCTCTAGGTGAGCCCAATAGTACTTTTTCTGAGATTCTGTTTAAATATTTTTCTTCAAAAAATTATAATAAAAATAACAAAAAAATAGTTTTGGTTGGAAGCAAAAATTTACTAATAAAACAAATGAAAAAATTAAAATATAGATTGGTTTTTAATGAAATTTTTGAATTAAAAAATGCTAAAAGAAAATTGATTAATATTATAAATGTTAATTATAAATTCAAAAAAACTTTTACAAATATTTCTATGTCTTCAAATAATTATATAAAAAAATGTTTTGAATTAAGTCTAAAAGTAATCAAAAATAATAAATCGGTAGGTTTTATAAATGGACCTGTTTCAAAAAAACATTTTTTAAAAAAAAAATATCCTGGAATAACAGAATATATTTCAAAAAAAACATATTCAAATAAACAGGTAATGTTAATATACAATAAAAAATTATCAGTTTCCCCAATTACAACACATATTCCTTTAAAAAAAGTTGCTAAAAATATTACAAAAGAAAAGATAATTAGTAACGTAATACAAATAAACAAATTTTATATGAAAGTACTAAGAAAAAAACCCAATATTGCAATTTTAGGTCTGAATCCACATTGTGAAACTATTGATATGAAAAGTGAAGAAAAACAGAAAATTTTACCTGCAATAAATTTTTTAAAAAAAATAAAAATAAAGATCGAAGGACCATATTCTGCTGATACTTTTTTTTTAAAAGAAAATTTAAGAAATTATGATGTTGTGGTTGGCATGTATCACGACCAAGTTCTAACGCCAATAAAAACATTATTTAAATTTAACGCCATAAATATAACTTTAGGATTACCTTTTATTAGAGTCTCTCCTGACCATGGACCTAATTTTAAAATGTTGGGAAAAAATATTTCAGATCCATCATCAATTTTTTACGCAATGGATTTCTTCGAAAAAATTAGATGAAAATTTTACCTAAAAAAAGCTTAGGACAAAACTTTTTAATTGATAAAAAAATATTATATCAAATAGCAAAATTGGGAGAAATAAATGAAAATGACACGGTTATTGAAGTTGGACCTGGGACGGGAAACCTAACAGAAGAAATTCTAAAAAAAAAACCTAAAAATTTTACCGTAATTGAAAAGGATAAAAATTTTATAGAAATTTTAAAAAGAAAGTTTGATGATAAAATTGTGATAATAAATGAAGATATACTTAAATTTTCTCATGATAAATTCTATAATAAACCTACTATTATATTCGGTAATTTGCCATACAACATATCTACACAAATACTTATAAATTGGATCAGAATAGAAAAGTTAGAAAATTTTTGTAAAAAATTTATTTTGATGTTTCAAAAGGAGGTGGCCGATAGAATTATTGCCAAAGTCAATTCTAAAGATTATGGAAGATTATCAATAATATCTTCTTGGAAAATGAATATAAAAAAAATTATGGACATAAATCCTGGTAGTTTTTTTCCAGCTCCTAATGTAAAAAGTTCATTGTTGATTCTTGAGCCTAAAACAAATTATTACAAATTAAAAAATCCTAAAAACCTAGAGCATGTTACCAATGTTTTTTTTAATCAAAGAAGAAAAATGATAAAAAAACCTATGAAAGTAATTTTTAAAAATTTTGAAGAAGTTGCTAAATCATTATCTCTGGATTTAAATTTAAGACCCCAGAATCTTTCAAAATTATCTTTTTATAAAATTTGCTCCTATTATGAAAAATTACTTAAGTAATAACTCGATATGTTGCTTAATCTGATTTTTATTATAGTTCGAAACTACGTCCCCTCTATTTTTTTTATCTATAAAATCAATTATTCGATTATAACACCTTTGAATGTTGTCATTAATTACTACAAAGTCGTAGTTCTTCCAATGCAAAACATCTTTCTTGAACTGTTTCATTCTTTCATTGGCAATTTTTTCATTGTTCTGTTCTCTTTTAAGCAGTCTTTTAAATAACTCTTCTCTGGATGGAGGTAGTAAAAATACTGTAATTATTTTATATTTTAAATCTTTTTGTTTTATTTGTTGTGTGCCTTGCCAATCAATGTCAAAAATTACATTTTCACCTTTATTTAATTTTTCGATAACAGTATCTTTTAATGATCCATAATAATTATTAAATACTTTGGCATATTCTAAAAATTTTTCGTTAGATATTAGTTTTTTAAATTCACTATTGGATACAAAGAAATAGTGAGATCCATCTAATTCGTAACTTCTGGGCTTTCTAGTTGTGTGAGATATTGAAATTGAAAAGTTATTTTCAGATGAAATTTTTTTTACTAGTGTAGTTTTGCCGGCACCCGATGGAGATGATACTATCACCATTATCCCTACTTTTAAATCGGACATTTATTGAAAATATTAATTAGCTTTATTTTCTATAAATTTTACTGCATCACCAACGGTTAATATTTTTTCGGCATCACTATCGGAAATTTCTGAACCAAATTCTTCTTCGAAAGCCATAACTAATTCAACCGTATCTAAACTATCGGCTCCAAGATCGTCTATAAAGCTAGACTCATCTGTCACTTTTGCCTCATCAATACCTAGGTGATCTGCAACAATTTTTCTTACTTTGCTTGAAACATCATCTGACATTTTTTTCCTTTAGGTTAAGTTGTTAATAAATATTTTATTGATTTTGTCAACTAAAATACATGCCTCCATTAACATGTATTGTTTCTCCTGTTATATAGTCAGAAAGGTCAGAACATAAAAAAACAACTGTATTTGCTATGTCATTAGGCTCGCCAAATCTGGCTAAAGGAATTTTTGATTCAAGTACGTTTTTATATTCGTTTTCAATCTTTTTAGTCATATCTGTATTAATAAATCCAGGAGAAACACAATTCACTTTTATATTTTTTTTTCCATACTCTAAAGCTAAACTTTTTGACATTGCAACTACACCTGCTTTTGATGCAGCATAATTTGCTTGTCCTATATTACCGGCATGTCCTACAACTGAAGTAATATTTATAATCTTACCTTTCTTATTTTTTAACATTTTTTTAATTGCATATTTGCTAAGTAGAAAAGTGGAAGTAAGGTTTATATCAATAACATTATTCCATTCTTCATCTTTCATTCTAATCGAAAGATTATCTTTAGTTATTCCTGCATTATTAATTAAAATATCAATTTTATTTCCAAAAATATCATAACTCTTGTTAATAAAATTTTCTATTTCATTATGATTTGATAAATCGAATTTTTGTACTTTAACATTAGGATATTTGTTTTGAATAACATTTAATTTTTCTTGATTGGTTCCAGTGGCCAAAACATTTGCTCCTACAGAAATTAATTTATCTAATATAGAATTTCCTATGCCTCCTGTCGCTCCAGTTAAAATTATATCCAAACCTTTTAAATTTATCATATCTAAATTAAATTTTTTAAATCTTCTACATCGTTTATTTGAACAAGTTTTATATTTCTATCTATTCTTTTTACTAGCCCAGATAAGACTTTTCCAGGACCAATTTCAATAAATTTATCGACATTTGAATTAATCATATTTATTACACTTTCTCTCCATCTAACTGGCTTTTCAATTTGCTTAACTAAAAGATCTTTTATTTCGTCTGGATCTTTTGTTTGCTTGGCAGTCACATTTGAGATAATCTCGTTTTTTGGAATTTTGAATTCTGTATTTATAATTTCATTTTTCATAATTTCCGTCGCAGAACTCATTAAAGCACAGTGAAATGGTGCACTTACTGATAGTTTAACATTTTTTATATTTTTTAATTTTAATATTTCTGAAAATATATCTAAATCTTTAGTATTTCCACTTACTACAACTTGGCCAACTGAGTTATCATTAGCAACAAAACATTGGAATTTATCTTTATTTAAACTTATTATTTCATTTATATTTTCTATTTTTTCACCTATAATTGCTAACATTCCTCCTTGGCCTTTTGGCACAGCAGATTGCATCGATTTTCCTCTGGTTTTCAAAAGTTTGAGGGTTTGTTCAAAAGTTATTGATTCTGAGCAAGCTAAAGCTGAATATTCTCCTAAAGAATGGCCTGCAAAAAATTTAGCCTTACTAAAATCAAAATTGCTTTCATTTTTGATAAATTTAAAAATTGAATAGCTAACTAAAAAGATTGCAGGTTGAGTATTTTCTGTCTGATCTAATAATTCTTTTGGTCCTTCTAATATCGTTTTACTTAGTGAATTTTTTAATATGTCATCAGCTTGATGGAATAGTAATTTAACATAGTCAAAATTGTCATATAAATTTTTTGCCATTCCTACTGATTGAGAACCCTGACCTGGAAATAAAACTGAAAACATAGAAAATATTATTAAATTTATTAATTTTTGTATTGTAATTAAAAATTTATAATAGTATATCCTCTGTTTTTTAAAAGAATAATTATGAACTTATACGAACATACAATTATCACAAGACAAGACGTTAGTTCGTCTCAATTAAAACAATTGCAAGAAAAATATTCACAAATAGTAAAGAAAAATGAAGGCGATATAGTAAAGCTAGAAAACTGGGGTTTGATGAATTTATCATATCTTATTAAGAAAAATAAAAAAGGAAACTATATACATTTTAAAATTAAGGCTGATGGAAAAATAATCTCTGAATTAGAAAAAAATGAAAAAATTGATAAAAATTTACTTAGATATTTAACTGTTAAAGTTAAAAAATTCGACCTCAAAACAGATTATTTTAAAAAAAATATAGATAAGGAAGTAGATAAAAAACCTAAATATAATTATGAAAAAAAGAAATAATAAGAAAAAAAGTTCTCAAAGCACCTTCTCTAGGTTAAGTGTTTTTCAAAATCAAAAATATAAATTAAAGAGAAAATGTCCTCTGTCAGGCAAGAGCGGGCCAATTATAGATTATAAAAATATTAAATTATTAAAAAGATATGTTTCTGAAAACGGTAAAATTTTACCGTCTAGAATTACATCTGTAAGTCAGAAGAAACAAAGAGAACTATCTTTGTCAATCAAAAGAGCCAGGAACTTAGCTTTAATATAAATGAAAGTTATTTTATTAGAAAACATTAGAAAAATTGGATCCATTGGAGAAATAATTGATGTTAAAAGAGGTTTTGCGAGAAATTATTTAATTTCAAAAAAAAAAGCTCTATTTGCATCAAAAGAAAATATAAAAGAAGTTGAAAAAATTAAACAAGAGCTAAATAAAAAAGATCAAGATAAAAAGAAAGAAGCAAAATCTATTCAAGAAAAAATACAAAATAAAGAGTATGAAATTAAAAAACTAAGTACTGAAAATAAAGAATTGTACGGATCAGTAAAACCAACAGAAATTTCTAAAATCCTAGAAAAGAAAGATGAAGTTGAGATTAATCCTTCCTTAATACAACCCTCTAATGAAATTAAATCATTAGGTAATTTTAAAGTGTTTATAAATTTACATTCTGAAATTCAAACACAGATTGTAATTAAAGTAATTCCTCAAGAAGAAAATAAATAATTATACATAATTTTCCCCAGAACTTTTTAAAAATTGTATTTAAATTAAAATTTTATAGTCTTAATAATGGTTCAATCATTAAATATTATAAAAAATAAACTAGAGGAACTTCCAAATAACATTGAGGCTGAACAATCGGTAATTGGATCTATTCTTCTTTCGAATGAAATTTTTGACGAAATTAACATATTAATTTCGAGTAAAAACTTTTACGATCCAATGCACCAAAAAATTTTTAGCGCTATAGAAAAGTTAATTTATAGTGGAATGCTTGCTAATCCAATTACACTTAAGAACTATTTTGAGAATGAAAAAGATGAATTAAATGTACCCGAATATCTTGTAAAAATTACTAAATTTTCTACATCTTCAAGACAGGCAATAGAATATTCAAAATTAATATATGATTTGTATGTTAAAAGGGAATTAATAAAAATTTCTGAAAATGTAATTGATGCAGCAAAGCTAAATGATTTGGATAATGATGGACAGAAAATAATAGAAAATTATGAAAAGTCATTATTTGATTTAGCTGAAAAAGGATCTTTTAGTTCCACTATTGTTAAATTTGACGAGGCTCTAAAGCAAACTATAGAAATGGCTTCAAGCGCTTATAAAAATGATGAAGGCATAGTTGGTGTTCCGACAGGTTTAACAGATCTGGACGATAGATTGGGAGGATTGCACAAATCTGATTTAGTTATAATTGCTGGAAGACCTTCAATGGGTAAAACGGCTCTGGCTACTAATATTGCTTTTTATGCAGCAAAAAAAATTCAAGATGAAGGTAAAAAATCTTCTATAGCTTTTTTTTCTCTTGAAATGTCCTCAGAACAGTTATCAACTAGAATTTTAGCCGAGCAATCAAGAATTAAATCAAATGACATTAGGAGAGGAAGAATTTCTGAAGAACAATTTGATAAATTTATTGAAACATCAAAAAACATAACAGAACTTCCATTATATATTGATGAAACGCCTGCAATTTCTATTGCAGCTTTAAGCAATAGAGCTAGAAGAATTAAAAGAAAATACGGGCTAGATATGGTGGTTGTCGATTACATTCAGTTGATGAGTTCCTCAAATTATAGAGAAGGTAGAGTTCAAGAAATATCAGAAATTACTCAAGGACTAAAAGCTCTTGCTAAAGAATTATCAGTTCCTGTGCTTGCTCTTTCACAACTTTCAAGAGCAGTTGAACATAGAGATGATAAAAAACCTCAACTTGCAGACTTAAGAGAATCGGGATCAATAGAACAAGATGCAGATGTCGTGATGTTTGTTTATAGAGAAGCATATTATGCTGAAAGAAAGGAGCCTAGACCAGCAACAGTTGAACATGCTGAATGGCAAGCAAAAATGAATGAAGTTTCAAACTTAGCAGAGATAATTATAGGAAAACAACGTCATGGCCCCACAGGTAATATTATGCTTGAATTTGAAGCAATGTTTACAAAATTTAAAGATATTCAAAATAATTAATATAATTTATATAAGCTAATATTGAATGTTAGCTAATTTTTATCAAAAAAATATTATAGAAAAACCAAGGCTAATTTTTGCTTTGCTGTTAGCTTGTTTAATTGGCTTTGGTTATTACGCAAAAAACTTTAGATTAGATGCGTCTTCAGAAACTCTATTAATTGAAGGTGACCCAGATCTTAAATATTTAAATGAAATTACAGAAAGATACGGATCACGAGATTTCTTAATTCTTACTTATACACCTAATGAGAAAATGATTTCCTCAAATTCAATTCAGAATTTACAGAATTTAAAAAATAAAATTGAAAGTTTAAATTGGGTACATGGTGTAATTACACTTTTGGATATTCCACTTTTAAGTAGTACTGACAAATCTTTGGTGGAAAGAATTCAAAATTTTACAACATTAAAAAATAATGAAATTGATAGATCTCGTGGCTTTAATGAAATTCTAAATAGTCCAGTATTTAGAAATTTTATAATAAGTGAAGATGGAAAAACAAGTGGGATAATTGTTTATTTAAAATCAAACAAACCAAATAAAGATTTCAAAAATAAACAAGAGCTGGAAGAATATAAAGATAAAATTAAAAAACAAAATCATGAAAACATTTTAGAAATTAGAGAAATCATTAAAAATTTTAGTCAAGAAAGTAAAATTCATCTTGGAGGCATTCCAATGATTGCTGATGATATGATGACTTTTATAAAAAATGATATTGTTGTTTTTGGTTTGGGAGTTCTTTTATTTATAATTGCAACACTTTGGTTTGTTTTTAGGAAATTAATCTGGATTATTGTTCCAATAAGTAGTTGTTTTTTTTCAGTAGTCATAATGACAGGTTTACTAGGGTTGCTGGATTGGAAAGTAACAGTAATATCATCTAACTTCATCGCTCTAATGTTAATTTTGACTATGGCAATGAATATTCATATGAGTACAAGGTTTTTACAATTAAGAAAACAATTTCCAAAATTAAAAAAATCAAAAATTATATTAATGACAGCGGGAAAAATGTTTTGGCCTATATTGTACACTGTGTTAACAACTATTTGTGCATTTTTATCTTTAATTTTTAGTGAAATAAAACCAATTATTGATTTTGGTTGGATGATGACTTTTGGTTTAATTACATCATTTCTTGTTACCTTTACGCTGCTACCAACATTATTAAATTTTGTAAAAGATGCCAATGTATCTCTAGCAAAAGATAAGAGTTCAAAAATTACATCATTTTTTGAAAATAAATCAATTCATAATAAAAATATTATTTTTAGTTTTACTGTTATTGCAATAATTCTGAGCATTGTAGGAATATCTAAATTGGAAGTCGAAAACAGTTTTATAAATTATTTCAGTAAAAATACTGAAATTTATAAAGGAATGAAGTTAATTGATGAAAAGTTAGGTGGCACAACTCCTTTGGAGGTTATTATTAAATTTCCAACAGAAAAAGAGGAGCCAAAAACAGATGATGAAGATGATTGGGGTGATGAGGATGAAAATGATGAAAAATACTGGTTTACCAAAGACAAAATTGAAAAAATTAAAAGAGTTCATGATTATTTAGATAGCTTAGATCCAGTTGGAAAAGTATTATCCTTTTCTTCAATTATAGAAGTAGCAACTCAACTAAACAACAATAAGTCATTGGGAACACTCGAAATGGGTGTTCTTTATTCAAAAATTCCAGATACTATAAAAAAAGAGATTGTTGATCCTTATATCTCAATTAAAGACTCTGAAGCACGAGTAAGTTTAAGAATTAAAGATTCTATGGAAAATTTAAGAAGAAATGATCTTATAAATCAAATTAACTATGATTTAGAAAATAAATTAGGACTTAAAAAAGATGAATATAAATTAGGAGGAGTTCTTATATTATTTAATAATTTACTTCAAAGCTTATTTAAATCTCAAATTTTAACGCTTGGATTTGTGATGGCAGGAATATTTATAATGTTTTTAATTTTATTTAGAAATATTAAACTTTCATTAATTGGTGTAGTCCCAAATTTTATTGCAGCCTTCTTTATTTTGGGAATAATTGGAATAGCAGAAATACCTTTAGATATGATGACAATCACAATAGCTGCAATCACTATTGGTATAGCTGTTGATAATAGCATACATTATATTTACAGATTCAAAGAAGAGTTTTCTAAAATCAAAGACTACAAAAAAACTTTGAAACTTTGCCATTCTACAGTTGGTAGAGCCATTCTTAACACTTCTATTACAATAGTTTTTGGTTTTTCAATTCTAGTTTTATCTAATTTTATACCAACAATATATTTTGGTATTTTTACTGGAATAGCAATGTTATTGGCTATGATTTCTGTGTTAACTTTGCTACCCTCCCTCTTATTAGTATTTAAACCTTTTAAATAAAAATTTAATGATTGAAAGTCTTCAAGAAATTTTTGAAAAAGTTACTGTATTTGATTATATTTATATAATTTTAACAGTTCTATTTATTATTCAAGGTGCTCTGAAAGGTTTTGTTCTAAGTATGTTGTCGACCGCAAAATGGATACTGGCCTATGTAATTACAATTTATATTTTTCCAATAATAAAACCATATGTTGAAGATATAATAGATAATGAATATGTTTTGGATATCGTTTTAGGTGTTGGTATTTTTATAATTATTATTTTTTTAATTCTTTTAATCAACAGAGCTATAAGTAAGGTTGTTTCTTACTCAGGTATTGGTACTATAGATAAAGTTTTTGGCTTTTTTTTTGGAATCGCAAAATCTTATGTAATTGTTGTTTGTTTATATACTGCTGCAGAAATTATTTATAATCATGAAAAATGGCCTTTAAACTTAGATGATTCTTTTACTTATCCTTGGGTTGAAAAAGGTAGCAACTACCTTATAAAAGAATTTCCTAATGAAAAAGAATACGAAGATGCAAAAGAAAAAATTCAAGATATATAGACCAAAACTTAAAGAAGAATGTGGAGTTTTTGGTATCAATAACACATCTGATGCTTCAACTTTAACAGCTCTTGGTCTTCATGCGCTCCAGCATAGAGGCCAGGAAGGTTGTGGAATAGTATCTTTTGATGGAGAAAAATATCATTCAGAGAAAAGATTTGGATTGGTTGGTGACAATTTTAATAAAGAAAAAGTATTAAAAAAACTTCCTGGAAAATATGCTATTGGCCATAATAGATATTCTACAAGCGGAGGGTCAGCTTTAAGAAATGTACAACCATTTTTTGCTGACACCAATGCTGGCGGAATTGGAGTGGCACATAACGGGAATCTCACTAATGCTATAACTTTAAGAAATAAATTAGTTCAGGAAGGCGCAATTTTTTACACAACATCAGATACGGAAACTATAGTTCAGCTGATTGCTAAATCAAAAAGAGTTAAAACAATTGATAAAATAATTGATGCAATTTTTCATATTCAAGGCGGATACGCTTTAGTGATGATGACACAAAACATATTGATTGGTGTAAGAGATCCTTATGGAATTAGACCATTGGTAATAGGAAAATTAAAAAATTCGTATGTGTTTGCCTCAGAAACTTGTGCTTTTGATATAATAGGTGCAAAATTTGTAAGAGATGTTGAAAATGGTGAAGTTGTCTATATTGAAAATAATGAACTAAAAAGCTTAAAACCTTTTTCTCCAAAAAAAATTAGACCTTGTGTGTTTGAATATATATATTTTTCAAGACCAGATAGTATTTTAAATGGTAAAACAGCTTACGAATATCGAAAAAACTTTGGAGCCCAATTAGCAAAGGAAGATAAATTAATAGCAGATATAGTTGTACCTGTTCCAGACTCTGGAAATGCAGCAGCGTTGGGATATGCTCAGGAAAAAGGTATTAGTTTTGAATTAGGATTAATCAGAAACCACTATGTTGGTAGAACTTTTATAGAACCTTCTCAAAAAATTAGAAGTCTCGGTGTAAAATTAAAATTAAATGCAAATTTATCAGTTATTAAAGATAAAAAAATAATATTAGTTGATGACTCTTTGGTTCGAGGAACTACATCTCATAAAATTGTAAAAATGCTATATAATTTTGGTGCTAAAGAAGTTCATGTTAGAATTGCAAGCCCAGAGATAAAATATCCAGATTTTTATGGCGTAGATATGCCTACAAAGAAAGAACTTTTAGCAGCAAATAAATCAGTTGAAGAAATATGTGATTTCATTAGAGCAAAATCCATAAAATATTTAACTCTTGATGGTCTCTATAAAGCAATGGGCTTTGATAAAAGAAACGAAACATACCCGCAATTAACAGATCATTATTTTTCTGGAGAATATCCTGTAAAAATAATTGATAAACTTGGAGAAGATAAAGTTACACAGCTATCACTTTTGAGCACAGCTTCGAATAACTAATCTGGTTTTACAAAGCGCTCGCAATTTGATTTAAATCAGTGCTTGTAAATAAGGCATCATAATATAAAAATTTTTTCAAAAAATGAAAAACAAACTTTCAGATCAAAAAAAAGGTTCGTTGCTAGCTTTTGTTGGAGTAATGTTTATTACACCAGACTCATTGTTTATCAGATTAGCAAATATAGATACTTGGGGATTGCTTTTTTATAGAGGAGCAATACCATTTTTCGTTGTATTAATTGGATTATTGGTTGTTTATAAATCAAATTTTATTACACTTTTTTTTTCAATGGGTTTTCCTGGAATTGTTTATGCGGGAACTTTTGCTTTAACAAATATTACTTTTATAATTTCTATTCAAAATACTAATGTTGCTAACACTCTAGTAATGGTAGCAATTGCTCCCATGTTATCAGCTTTATTGGGGCTCATATTTTTAAAAGAAAATCCAAATAAAAAAACTTGGATCGCTATAATAATTACGTGTTTATCAGCTATTTACATTTTTCATGACTCTATTCAATTAGGTAATTTTTTAGGAGATATTTTTGGGTTTATAACTGCTTTGGGATTGGCAGCCGGATTTGTTGTTGTAAGATCGGCAAAAAATAAAAACCTGGTTCCAGCAGCAGTATTAGGAAAACTTATTGTAGCCATTATTGCTGTATTTTTTGTTACAAATTTCGAGTTGATCGAAAAAGACATTATTATTGTTCCTTTAATGTGCATTCTTTGTGTGGCTATTCCTTTTGTTTTATTAACTATTGCTCCACGATTTATAACTGCTGCTGAAGTAAATCTCTTTTTTCTATTAGAAACTATCCTTGGTCCTTTATGGGTATGGCTTGTCATTAAAGAACAACCAAGTATTGAAACGATACAAGGTGGATTGGTAATCATTTTGACAATAGCGATCCATTCGATCTTAGTCATAAAAAAAACATAATAGAAAACTAACTGCTTGCTTTTTTATATAAAAAGCATAATCACTCAAAAAATGGGAAAAGTACTAAAAAATTCTTGGGCTTTATTTGCAGGTATAGGAATAATTCTGTTGGCTAATGGACTTCAAGGAAATCTAATGGGTGTAAGATCCGTGATAGAAAACTTCAGTTCTTTATCTACTGGAATATTGATGTCAGGATATTTTGTGGGATATTTCGTGGGTAGTAATTTAACTCCTACTCTAGTTTCAAGAGTTGGTCATATTAGAGTTTTTGCTGCTTTCGCATCAACAGCATCTTTGAGTATTTTGATTATTGCAACTTATGTAAATCCTGTTGTTTGGACATTAGGAAGATTTTTAACAGGCTTAAGTTTAGTTTCTTGTTACATTGTAGCTGAAAGCTGGCTTAATGATAGAGCTAATAATAGAACTAGAGGGAAATTGCTTTCTATATACATGATTATAAACTACTTCGGCTTAGCTTTTGGAGCACTTTTATTAAATTTTGATGATCCACAAAGTTATAAACCTTTTGTTTTGGTTTCTATTTTATTATCTGTAGCTTTAATTCCTATTTTACTTACAAAACGTCCTGCTCCCAAATTTAAAAAAATCGGTACCTTAAATTTAAAAGAACTTTATAATATTTCTCCTTTAGGTACAGTAAGTTCATTTTGTACAGGTGCAATTTATTCTGCTTTATTTGCAATGTTTGCTGTATATGCAACTAAAGTAAATTTTACTTTATTTGAAATTTCATTATTACTTTTTTTAACAACCATAACAGGAGCTTTTTTTCAAGGACCTGTGGGGTATCTTTCAGACAAATTTAATAGAAGAATTGTAATTATTTTATGCGCTTTATCAGGTGGACTACTTTGTTTGTTATTAATTGTTGTGGCTGGAGATAAACTTTCTAATATAAATGCTCTTCATGAACTATTAAACGTTAACATTTTACAAAGCTTTAAGTTAATAACATATGCTGGAAAAAATAAGTTATATTTTTTTATTATTATAACAATTTATACCGGTATAACTCTTTGCATCTTTTCTTTAAATCTTGCTCATACAAATGATTTTGTTCCAAAAGAGAAATTTGTAGCTGCAGGAGGGGGTTTGCAGTTTGTTTTTGGACTGGGAGCAATGGGGGGTCCTTTTCTTTGCTCTATAGCAATGGATAAGCTAGGACCTAATGGCTACTTCATTTATTTATTTGTTTTTCATGTTATCATTGTTTTATTTGGATTATATAGAATGGCAGTTAGAAAAGTTGCTGAAAACCCAGATAATACTTTTACTTCCCTTCCAAGAAACATTACTCCAGCAGGAATAGAACTTGACCCTGATACTGGAGTAGATCTATCTAACAATGAAAAAGTAGTAGCTAATTAATTATTGATTTAATTCAACTTTACTACCTACATTAAGCCTGCTGTTCTCAAGTGCAGTTAAGTAAATTCCCATATCGAAGTGATCATAGGTTGTTTTTAATGATTGAAGTAAATTCAAAGAATTATTATCAGTTTTTGGTTTTAAATTTATAGCAACACATCTTGGAATATTTTTTTGAACTTTAAAAGAAACATTGTTTATTTTAATAATTTTGCCTATCCAATTTTGCTCTTCCCATGCATCGATTCCGTCTACATAAAAATTTGCTCTAAATCTTTGAAATTCAACTTTTTCATTAATTTTTTTTTCAAATTCTTTAATGCTGTTAAGATTAATTAAAGACATGGAATTAAATACAATATTTGAGTTAGTGGTATCGAAAAATGGAAACTCACTATTTTTTAATAATGTGATGGGTTTTATTAATGAATTTTCTAAATCCATTAATTTTTTTGAAAGTAAGGATCTTTGTTCAAGATCGTTTGCTAATATTGTGATTATCTCCTTATCATTATGTTTAAGAGTTAGATTGTTGTCTTTATAATTAAAATTATATTTATTTAATACAGGTGTATTTTTTAATGTTAAAAAATTATTTAACTTTCTTTCATTGGGGTTTTTTTCAATTAATTTAGCCTTTTCTAAATCAACACTTCTAGAAAAAGCAAATATTCTATCATTTGCAATGCCAATATTTTTTGTAATATTGCACGACTGTATGCTTTGAAACGATATAGATTTGACTGGACAATAATGTATAGATGAAATTGTACAATTCATATAATTTTACAGATATTTTTTGTATATAAAAAATATGACTTATTTAAATTCAAATCAACTCAAACAATAAAGAAAGTATGAGTAAACTATAAAAATGAACTTTCTTATATTAGGCATCATAATTTTCTTTAGTATTCATTTGATTCCAATTCTTCCAATAAAAGCAAGTTTAATTAATAAACTTGGCAAAAATAAATATAAAGGATTGTTCTCATTAATCTCTTTAATTGGACTTATAACTATTATTTATGGATTTAATCATGCAGATGTTTATCCTGTATGGAATTCTGTAACTTACAGCAAAGAAATAGCGCTAGCTCTGATGCCAATTTCCACAATCTTACTTGCGGCTTCAAATATGCAAACAAATATTAAACGAATATTAAAACACCCGATGCTTATTGGGATTATCATCTGGTCTTTTGTTCATCTTTTGGCCAACGGAGATTTACGATCTATCATATTGTTTGCTTCTTTTGGATTATATTCATTAATAAATATTATTTTTTCTAAAAAGAACTCGACAACTAATGAAATCAGTAATTACTCTTCAATTAAAGATTTCATAGCTGTTGTTATTGGTTTAATTGCATACATGCTTATTATATTATTTCACAACCATATTGCTGGAGTAGCAATAGTTTTTTCATTTATTTAATCTGTTAATACGTATAATTTTCATTGGACATACTTGAGCTGAAGCCTTATTAGCTTCATATTCCAGTTCATCTACTTCTACAGTGTAAAGTCCTTTTTTATTTCTCGATCCTAAGAGTACACTTCTTCCATCTTTTTTATTCATTCTCCATCTGTGTGGGGCTAATTCAATACAATAATTACATCCTATACATTTTTCTCTTTTGTAGACAATCTGTATCATTAGCTATTTAAAACTTTATATAGCTTGTCGTTCGGTTGCACTTTATAATTTAACTTCATAGAAAAGTTATCCCCTTTTTTTACTTCTTTTACTTGCTTATCGTTAATGCGAAACTCATCTGCTACTGCTTCAATAACTCCTGTTGTTTTTCCAGTAATTAAAATACTGTCGCCTTTTTGCAAATGTTGCGCTTCCAAGTCAAATTCTGCAACCTGTATTTTTGTGAAATATTTTTTAGCTTTACCTACATATATTTTCTTTTTTGTGGCTTTTGATCCATGAATTCCTGTCCATTCTCCCATTTTTTGACCTAAATAATAACCATCCCAAAAACCTCTGTTGTAAACAGTTTTTAGTCGAACAATCCAACCTTTCACTTTTTCTTTATTGTAAGTTCCTTTTAAATAAGAATCCACAGCTTCTCGATAACACTGAGTAGTTGTTTTTACATATTCAGGAGATCTGCCTCTTCCTTCTATCTTTAGAACGCTTGAACCAGAATCTAAAACTTTATCAATAAATCCTATAGTGCATAAATCTTTTGGTGACATAATATATTCATTGTCAATATCAAATTGATGACCATCTTCTTTATCTGTAACTGTATAAGTTTTTCTACAATTTTGAATGCATGCACCTCTGTTTGCGGAAGAGTTTGTGGTATGTAAGCTCAAATAACATTTTCCTGAAACCGCCATACACAATGCACCATGAGCAAAAATTTCAATCTTAATTAAATTTCCAGAAGGTCCTTTTATTTGTTGTTTTTCAATTTCTTTCGTTATTTCTTTTGTTTGAAGTAAAGATAATTCTCTCGATAAAATAACTACATCCGCAAAATGAGAATAAAAACGTATTGTTTCTATATTGGTAATATTTGTTTGGGTAGAAATATGAACTTCCATTTTAATTGAAGATGCATAACTAATTACTGCTTGATCAGAAGCAATAATAGCTGTAATTCCAGCTTGTTTGGCTGTGTTCACTATTTTTTTCATTAATATTAGATCGTGATCGTAAATAATAGTGTTGAGAGTAACATAGGTTTTAATATTTTTTTTACTACAAAGTTCAGCTATTTCTGTCAAATCTTTCAAAGTAAAATTATTGGAAGATCTGGCTCTCATATTTAATTGTTCAATTCCAAAATAAACAGAGTTCGCACCCCCTTGTATTGCTGCTCGTAAGGATTCCCATGAACCTGCTGGAGCCATTATTTCGATTGTTTTATTGGTCATGCTGTCAATGAATAAGCTTTTTCATTTTTTCATTTTTTTCTTTTTTGTTCTTTTGTGTTTTTTTTGACGTCTTCTAGTTCTTCCACTTGATATTGATTTCATAATTTCTTTTTTTTCATTATAAATGTTTATTTTATCAATAAATGTAAGACAAAGACAAATCCAGAACTACGATCCCTGAAAGTTTATTAATGATTAAAACTTATCTAAATATTGTAGGATTTTGTAGGATGAAACAGTTACAAAACACCAAATAAACAAAAATTAAGTGTGCGTTTCTATTCGAATCTTATTATTGAAGGGGGTCGCTCTTAAGGCGAAAGCTCCATAAGAGCTCCCCTATACAGGCCTCTTAGGCAAATCCATAATAATGGACCTTTTTTGTTTTTTACTACTCAACTCACGATTTATTAATTATACCAACTAAGTATCAGGTGGTGATAATTTCATAAATACACCTCCTTTGTAGTAATTTAATATTATCATTATCAAGTAAAACTTTCAAAAAATTTATTTCATTTTTATGAAAATAAATTTATTGAATTCAATCTAATGAAATATTATACTCCCGAAAATTTATAAATTTCTCTTAGCTAAATTATTCTGTAAATTTAATTGCTTATTATTTGTTATGTTGTTTGCCATGCTTGTATTACAACACAACATAAACAGAACCAAAATCACAAAAAGTTTTTTATTTAAATTTTGTTAAAAATAACTTTTCAATTGAAAAAAAATTGTATTATTTTGTCTACCAAATTCACTTTGTATGTTTGGATTTTGCCAATTGCTACCTCCAGGTCTATCTCCAATGTTGATCTGACTTCCTATTATAAAATCCATGTTATCAGTTATAGATTTAGTTAAAGTTATATTATGTTGATGTGAAGAATCTTGCCAAGCTATTTTGGAATCATACTTTCCTATCAATAAAGGGTTGAGCTCATAATTCAAAGAAATTCCAGTCACATGTTCATTTAGAGATGTGTTTAAACCATTATTATATCGAATATTGGAAGCGTCTAAATTATTGGAATCTCCTAAACCATTAAATAAATGTTCTATTATTATTTGTAAATTATTATTAAAGCGATAATTGATTCCTAAAATATTAGTAAAATAATTTTTTAATAAATTTCCTTGGTAAGATCCTGGCATTGAAATTTTGTCAGTTCCCCACAAATAGGTAATTTCATTATATATATTTAAAGAACCTATTTCGCCGTCGACTTCAAATCCTACAAGATGTCCCTCGGGTTCACTTTTGTATAATATGGCATAATCAGTGTCATTAAAGGTTTTATAACCTCTTAACAAAAAACCTACTTCTCTTTCCAATCCTGTTCTCTGATAAAATTGAGCAAGAGTATTTTCCAAATAACTTCCAGATTCATTATATTTTTTCATTTTATTTACAACTAGATTTACTCCACTGAAATTACTGAAAGATTTATCTATTCTTATAGCATCAATTCCAGACTTAAAATCTTGATTAAGATATGAAGAACCATAATAATCAAATAAGTTCCAAAACTGAGGCTTACCAAAACTAACGGCCAATCTTCCCAAATAAATATCTAAATCTTTTGTTGTAAATTTTACATTAGCACGATCAATATAAAAATGAGCTGATTCATCATTATTTTTTATCCAATCTTCTCCAAGATCAGCTGACAACATTGATAAACTTCTTCCACTAACACCTGTTTTAATATCTGAGTAATTGTAAGTTTGCAAAGCATGCATTTCGTATGAAAAATTATCATAATTATTTGATTCTATAATAATACGAGCTATTGCTGAGTATTCTTCATTACTGTCTTTATCAAAATAAGGTGTAAAGTTGTAGTTGTCATAATAGTTATAAACAGTTTGAATATTTCCGCTAAAATTTACCAAGTTTTCTTGAGCAAATAGTTTGATGGGAATGAATATAATAATGATTAATATATTTTTTACAAATTTTTTTAAAAACATTAATATTAGTAATTAAATATTTTCAGAAGATAATTCTTCCTTATCAATTCTACCATCTTTTAATAAAATCACTTTTCTTGCAAATTTTTTTACAATAGGATCGTGAGTTGAGAATAAAAAAGTTATGTTATTATTTTTATTTAATTTTTCCATTAACATTAATAAGGATTGAGCGGTTTTTGAATCAACATTGGCTGTTATTTCATCAGCAAGCACTAATAAAGGATTGGTAACAACAGCTCTAGCAATTGCAACTCTTTGTTGCTGGCCACCACTAAGTTCTCTGGGAAGTCTGTTTTCAAGACCTTCTAGCTCCATTTCTTTGAACAAGTTCATTACTTTCTCTTTTCTTTGAGATAAAGGTATATTTTGAAGCATTAATACATATTCAGCGTTTTCGTAAGCAGTTAGCACAGGAAGTAAATTATAATTTTGGAATACAAATCCAATCTGATTACGTCGTATTATACTTAATTCTTTATTTGTTAATGAATTAAAATCTTTTCCATTAAATATTACACTTCCACTTGTTGCTCTATCAAGAGCACCAATTATATTAAGCAATGTACTTTTTCCGCAACCTGAAGGTCCCATCATTACAGAAAAGTCACCTTGGTATATTTTTAAATCAATCCCTTGCAAAGCTTTTGTTATAACTTTGCCGTTATCATAATTTTTTATTATATTTGTTAATGATACAATTTCATTATTGGTATTCATGCAGACCTCAATTCATCAGTAATGGATATTCGTGAAATTAAATATATTGGTAAAATGCTTAACAATTGAACAGCGAAGAAGAAGAAAATGCTAATTTGTAAAATTAAAGGTAGTGAAAACAAAGGAGTAATAATTGTATCCATTCCAAAACCCCCAACGGTCATGTCTTCCGCTTTACCTCCAACTACATCCATCATATCATAGCCTTCGACCCATTTAGCTAAACTAATTCCTAACAAAGCCCCTAAAGGACAAGCAATTAGTCCAAAAAAGATAGTTTCAAGAAATATTTGAATTTTGAGTTCTATTTGTTGGGCACCTAAAGCTAATAGAGAAGCAAATTCTCTTTTACGTTCCAGAACGGACATTAAGATAGTGCTAAACATGGTAAATAAAACTATAACAACTAACATTATCATAAAAGAACTAATGGCGGTTCTGTCCATGCGAATGGTGGTCGCTACATCTGGCATTATTTTTTGCCAAGATAAAAACACACCACTATTTTTTGCTACAGATTTTTGTAGATCTTTAATAAAGTTTTCATGGTTATCAGGATTTTTTACAATAATTCCTAACTGGGAAACATCATCATTACTTAATCCTGCTACTTTTCTAGCAATTCCAATATCGCTCTGCACAAAATGACCATCAATTTCTTTCGATCCAGTTTTAAAAACACCTTTGACTCTAAACAATTCTTCCGTTAATTCGCCGTCAACATTGTTTGTAGTAAAAACAAATTTTTTTCCTATATCAATATTTAAATTTTTGGCTAACTTTTGACCTACAACAACCCAACGTTCATCTCCTTTTGATAAATATTTTCCTTCAATAATGTTCTCTGGCAAAAAAGAAATAGTAATTTCTTTTTCTGGTTCTACTCCCATTAAAGATATACCAACGGAACCTTTGGCTGTATGAGCTACACCTTGTAAATTAACTATTTGTTTTGTAGTCAAGATTTCTGAATTGTTATTTAGAGTTTGATCAATTTTTTGAATATCATCTACCCAAAGATCATTTGAGGGAGAATTACGATATTCAACATGCTCATAAGTTATATGCCCAGACATTAAACGAGCTACATCATCAATTAAACCTGCATAAAATCCCCAAGCGATACATACAAAAAAAATAGGTATACCTGTCCCAATTACAATAGAGAACAATGAAATCAAAGTTCGTCTTTTGTTGCGCCAAATGCTACGCCACCCAATTTTTGAAATTAATAATAAATTAGATCTCATTTTTTATAATGTATAGCTTCAACGGGTTTAATTCGAGCGGCAATGCTTGCAGGATACAATGATGAAATAGTACTAATTAACATCATTAATGCAATTGGCAACAATACAATTCCTAAAGAAACACTTGATTTCCATATTGGATCCATAACCAAACCTCCAATAGAAAGATTTCCTTGTCCGGTAACATCAAATCCATACTTTTGAAAATATAAAGCTACACTCAATCCAACAATTGTACCAATGATTGAAGCGATAAATGTTAAAATAATTGCTTCTAGAGAAACTTGTCTTATAATTCTCCAAGGTGTTGCACCAATTGCTCTAATAATTCCAAATTCTCTCATACGATCATATGTGGACATAATCATTGTATTCATCACACCAAGTCCAGCAGCTATAGTAAATATTAAACTAAACAAAGTTCTCATAAAAACAGACATTTTTTCAGTCATCAAAGAAATTGTTGGCATTAATTGCTTCCACGTGTCTATTTCTACATTTTTTATTTCTGCAGACATAAAATTTTGTATTTCTTCAGCTTCGAAATTACCTTTTGAATTTAAAGCAATTTCATGAATCATATTGTTGGCAGAAAATAAAATATTAAAATCATTTATTAACATTATGGCTGCACTTCTATCAATGTTGTCAGCTACATTTTTTAATATTCCTGACACATAAAAAAGTTCATTTCCCAGAGATCCATCGGCACCTTGGACAAAAACTACTAATTCGGTACCTACTTCAGCAGCTAGTGAAAGTGCTAATTTATTACCTAATACAATTTTATTTGAAGAAGAGCTGCTTAAAAAAGTACCTTGATCTATATGTTTGGCAAAATCAAAATGCATAAGTTCTGATTCAGGATTAACACCCCAAAACTGAGTGCCTGCAGATTTAGTTCCCGAAGAAATTAAACCAAATCCATAACTACGTTCAACTAAACCTATATTATTTTTTTTCGCTATAGATTTAATTTTTTCAGTATTTTTTAAATATTTGTATAAAGATCTATCATTAAGATAATCATCGGCATGAATTTGGACTTCTCCCACAACAAGGTTCGTCGTAGTAAATACTGCCTTATCAATTAAACCAACAATCATTGATTGAAAAATAATTAAAATACCAATACATAAAGCAACTGCAGAGATTGTAACATAAGTTCTGGTACGATTTCTCCATAAGTTTCTCCAACTAACTTCTATTGTTTTCATTTATATAAAATTACTCCTGTAATTTACGTAAAGAAAAAAAATCATCACTTATTGTTAAATCAAATTTAATTTCTTTCCATTGAACTGTGGTTGACTCTCCTGGTTCATCTTCTGGGATCATTTTCATCTGTAACGGTATTTTTTTATTATCTAAAAACTGTATGTTTGAAAATTCAAGTTTACGAGAAAGATTTAAATCTTCGTCATAATATATAAGTCTTAATGGAATAAAATTTTCTCGATAAACAACAACCTCAACTTTACCCCAAACAACAGCAGCATTCTTTTTAGGAATACATATAATTTCTACAATATCCATCTCATCACGTATACCTTCAAAAGATATTGAAAAATCATAGTCTTCAACCATGCGTGATTGTTTAACTAAATCATCGTTAGTGAAGTGAGAACCCATCCAAGAAGAAGACATCATAGAAGAAGGAATTTTAACAACTTTTTTGACTTTAGGCATATAGTTCCAAACATTGTTATCTACTCGTAAAGTTGCTAGATCTTTTTCCTTTTTTGGCTTTAGTATCTTTATTAAATGCTTATCTTTACCTTTTGACCATTGTTCCAAAGTAAGAGTTCTTTGCCAATTTGCTGTTGTTACGGCTAAAGTAAGGATGCCATGACTAGTATTTGAACGATAAGTATCATCAACACTATCAAGAATTTTTTCAGGATTTAAATTTGATGCATATGCATGATTGCAACACAACAAAACCAGAAATAAGACCTCTAAAATCTTTTTCATTATATAATATTAACAAAACTCATAAGCATTGACTATTTGATTTATATCTTCTTAGTAATGTTTATTTAATCAAAATCAAATTTCAGCACCCAATATTGCTGTAAGATTTCCTCTAATAATCGCAGCTAGTGAATTAATCATCAATAATTTTTCTGCAAAATTAGAAAATTCACATTTGAATGTGGATATATCTCGAACAGGTTTTTTATGCTAGGATTATGGATTATGAAAAAACCTACTTTTAAAGAAAATGTTGATTCATTTGTTACACTAACTAGCAAAATAATTCATTTTCCAAAAGATGTAATTGAATACATTAAGTATAGTCATTCAGTAATGCAAGTTACCGTTGGTGTTAAAATAAAAAATACAATTTGTAATTTTGTAGGTTGGCGTGCTGTACATAGCG
>Ga0208642_1000311_pt1 | contig 26886 bp, 20 predicted proteins | sample ETN02SmetaG_4_FD_185790 | JGI IMG/M metagenome (GOLD analysis project Ga0208642, IMG submission 185790) | Marine microbial and viral communities from oxygen minimum zone, Eastern Pacific Ocean - ETNP2014F10-02SV251 (SPAdes) (version 2) | ecosystem: Environmental > Aquatic > Marine > Oceanic ...
TATGGGAGCGTTTGCAGTAGGGACAGTTGTAATCGAAAAACTCCACCATGAAGACGTCGCCGGCGGGGTTTCCCCCCACCGCGGAGCCGGGGTCTTCGTTGAGTTCCCTGGCCTTGGCCTTGAGGTTGAGCCGCTGGCGTTCTTCCTCGGCGAGGCGGCGCTCCTCCATGAGCACCTGCATGGCCTCGCCGACGATTTCCGGATGCTCGCGCAACAGGGTGCGGACCGTCTCTTCAATATCCGCTTTCCCGCCCTGGGTCGCGGAGGTCATGCCGCTGCGCAGCAAAACCACGGCGGACAGGATAATGGCGGCCAGGGAAAGGGCGGCGACGGCTATCAGGGGGCGATTCACAAGGGGCCTCTCTCTTTTATTTCTTGGCGACGGTGATGATGTCCTGGGCTCGCAACCAGCCAGGCGACCCGTGGGGGAGCGCTTTTTCCGCGCGTTTGGCCTGGGCGCGGGCGTCTTTGTTTTTGCCGCGGATGAGAAACTTTTCGGCCAGCGCCAGGGACGAGAGTCCGACCTGGCCCTGACGGCCATAGGCAATGGCGAGGAAGTTCCAGGAACCGGCATTGTCCTTTTCCAGTTTCACCGCCTCCACCAGATGGGCGGTGGCGGCCCGGGTCTGGGCCGGGTCGTTCAGTTCAAGCTGGGCCTGGGCCAGCATGGTGAGGAATAGCGCGCTGTCGGGTTTCAGGCCCACCGCCACTTTATAGGACTGCACGGCCTCGGCCAGATGTCCGTTCTCGAATAGCATCTGGCCCCGCAGTTCGTGAAAATAGGGATCATCGGGATGTTCGGCGATGAGACCGCCCACGAGCGGCAGGGCGCGGGCGAGGTTGCCTTTGCGGTAGTAGGCGATGGCCTGGGCATAGCGGGCGGGCAGGGAGGTGTCGCTCTCGGGATATTCCTTCAAGGTGCGGTCCAGGGGTTCGAGAAAGGCCAACAGCTTGGCCCGCATGCGGGCATGGGCAAGAACGCTTTGCGGCGGCTCCGGCACGTCGGACCAGCGCGAATTGGCCACATGATTGCCGATCACCTCGACGCGGTCCCGAGTCATGGGGTGGGACCGCAAATAGGGATCGCTCTGTCCCACATAGATGGCCTCGTGCTGGGCGAGGATACGCATGAAATCCTCCATACCCTTGGACGATTGCCCGGTACGGTCGAGATAGGACATGGCGGCCTGGTCGGCGGCAGCCTCCTGGCCGCGGGTGTATTTCAACAGGTTGCGGCCGGCGATCTCCTGTCCACCCATGATCACGGCACCTCCCGCGCCGCCGGCCTCCCCGCCGCTTCCGGCAATTATCCCTGCACCCAGCACCATGGCGATGATGGATTCGAGCTGAGCATGTTTCAGAGCTTCCTGGAGTCGCGCCAGGTGGCCTCCGGCGATATGGCCGGCTTCATGGGCGATGACGCCCTTGACTTGGCCGGGGCTCTCGCTGCGCATGAGCAAGCCGGAGGTGAGAAAGATATTCTGTCCTCCGGAAACGAAGGCATTGAGGGCTGTTTCGGAGATGATATAGACCGCGACCGCATCCGGGTCGAGATTGGCGGCGTGGAAGATTGGCGCACTCCAGAAACGGATGGTAGTTTCAATCTCTTCGTCGCGGATAAGCGCGCGGGCATCGCCGGCAAGGGCGACAAACGCAGTCACCATGCCGGCAAGAAAGACCGTTAAACGGAAAAGGAAAGATTTGCGCAAAGGGGCCGCCTGGAGGTTTCTCGTCATTAAGTAAGAAGTAAACCACGTGCCGTCAATGAGACCCATGATAGACCAAAACAGCAGGAAAGGGCCATTATGGCGCTGAAAAGCTCGTGCCGGGGGGGCATCTCCCCATTCATTGTCATGGAAATGCTGCGATTCGCAAACGAGCGCGTGGCCGCGGGCGGCGATGTGCTCCACCTTGAACTGGGAGAGCCCAGCGCACCCACGCCCCAACCCGTGGTGAAGCGGGCACACGAACTGCTGGACAAGAACCTGCCGGGCTACACCGAATCACTGGGCATTCCTCCCCTGCGGGAACGCATCGCCGCTTATTACCAGGAGCGCGAGGGTATCGACGTAGCGCCGGGCCGCATCGTCGTCACCACGGGTTCCTCGGGGGCTTTCGTGCTGGCCTTTCTCAGCGCCTTCGACGTGGGCGACAGGGTGGCCCTGGCCATGCCCGGCTATCCCGCCTACCGCAACATCCTGACCGCACTGGGGGTGGAGACGGTGGCGCTGGCGGTAGGGCTGGAAACCCGGTTTCAGCCGACGGTGGAGATGCTGGAACGGGTGGAAGGCCCCCTCCACGGGCTGATTATAGCCAGTCCCTCCAATCCCACTGGCACCGTTCTGTCAGGCGAAGAGTTCCGCGCCATTGCCGGTCACTGCCAGGACAAGGGCATCCGGCTTATTTCGGACGAGATTTATCACGGCATTACTTTCGGGATGGACGCCGTCTCGGCCCTGTCTTTCAGCAGTGATGCCGTTGTCATCAACAGCTTCTCGAAATATTTCGCCATGCCGGGCTGGCGTCTGGGCTGGATGGTGGTACCCGAGGACATGTTGCGGGCCGTGGAAAGCCTGTCCCAGAACCTGTTTATTTCCCCACCCTGCCTGTCCCAGCACGCGGCCATCAGCGTCTTTGACTGCCTTGCCAAACTCGACGCCAACGTGACCACCTATGCCCGCAACCGCGCAATTCTGCTTGATGGCTTGCCGCAAGCCGGATTCGACCGTCTGGCGCCCTCCGACGGGGCGTTTTACCTCTATGCGGATGTTTCGGAGCTGACCAATGACAGCCATGACTTCTGTCACCGCATGCTGGCCGAGACCGGGGTGGCGACAACGCCGGGCATGGATTTTGATCCGGTTTTGGGACACCACGCTATCCGCCTATCTTTCGCAGGCCCCGCCGCCGCCATGGAAGAGGCCGTGCGCCGCCTTAAGGACTGGGAACGCTAATCCATCAGCGCGTTCCACCAGCCCCGGCGCTTGGGCTTGTTATCTGCGGCCGGTTTGGCGGCGGAACTTCCGTCGGAGTCACTGGCGGCGGCTGGCGCGGCGGCCGTGGATTTCTTTTTCGCCGGCGTCTTTGAATCTCCATCTTTCCCGGATGACGAGGCCGCCTTTTTTTCGGCCACACTCTTGGCGGGCTTCCTGGTGCGGCGGGTGGCCTTCTTGCGGGGCTTGGTAGCGGGTTTTTCGCTTTCTTCCTTCGCCGCCTTTTCCGTGGTTGCGGAAGATACCTTGGATTCGGAATCCATCTCCGTAGATTCAGCTGTAGTTTTCTTGGCGGCGCTTTTGCGTGAATGCCGCCTGCCGCCGCGCTTACCGCGCCGGCGGCGCTTGCGTGGAGGTTTGTCCTCCCGATCCCCGTCGCCGGGTTCGTCCACGACCGGGGAGGTTTCCCGGGAGTCTTCGTCCGCCGGTTCCTCGGCGTCCTTGGCGCGGCTCCGTCCGCGGCGGCGCAGAGAAGAGGACTTGCTTTTCTTCTCCTCCTTTTTATCCTCCTTTTTACCGGTTTTGTCGTCGGCGGCCTTTCCGCCTGCGCCGCCTTCGATATGGAAATCGGGTGGCACAAGAGATGCGTCATGATGAATCATAACACGGAGAGAATGACGGGCCTCGATGGCGCTCAAAAGATCGCGTTTCTGGTTGAGGATATAAAGGTCCACTTCGGACGGAACATGAATGGAGAGCTGCCCGTTGCGGTTGTGGCTGCCTTCTTTCTCTATGGCGCGCAAGACGTGAAGCGCCGTGGATTCAATCGAGCGCACAACACCTCTGCCACCGCAATGGGGACAGGTCTGGGTGCTGATTTCATGGAGGCTGGGGCGGAGCCGTTGGCGCGACATCTCCAACAGGCCGAAGCCGCTGATACGGCCGATCTGGATGCGGGCACGGTCGGTCTTCAGTGCTTCCTTGATGCGCTTTTCCACCTTCGAGCGGTTGCGGTGCTCGTCCATGTCTATGAAGTCGATGACGATAAGACCGGCCAAATCGCGCAGCCGCAACTGACGGGCCACTTCGTCGGCGGCCTCGAGATTGGTCTTGAGCGCGGTTTCCTCAATATTTCGCTCGCGGGTAGAGCGTCCGGAATTGACGTCGATAGAGACCAGCGCCTCGGTCTGATCAATGACGATATAACCCCCGGATTTGAGCCTTACCGAATGATTGTGGATGGCGTCAATCTGGTCATCCACCTCAAAGCGGCTGAACAGGGGAATGTCGCCGTCGCGATAGCGCTTGACCCGCTTGGCGTGGCTGGGCGTGAGCATGCGCATGGATTCCTTGGCCAGGCGATAGCCATCTTCGCTGTCCACCAGCACCTCGTCCATGTCGCGCGAATAAAGGTCGCGGATAGCGCGTTTGATTATATTGGCCTCTTCATAGACCAGGGACGGCGCCGAGGATTGCAGGGTGGCGTCCCGGATGTCGCTCCAAAGCCGCATCAGATATTCATAATCGCGCTTGATTTCGGCCTTGGTGCGCTCGCGCCCCGCGGTGCGTACGATGACGGCGACGCCCTCGGGGATGGAAAGCCCGTCGAGGATGGCCTTGAGCTTGCGGCGGTCGGTTGGATTGGCGATCTTGCGCGAGATTCCGCCTCCCCGCGCCACGTTGGGCATCAGTACACAATAACGTCCGGCCAGTGATATGCGCGTGGTAAGGGCGGCCCCCTTAGTGCCGCGTTCTTCCTTGGCGACCTGAACCAGAAGGATCTGGCCGCGCTTGATGACCTCTTGAATTTTGTAACGGCGTGTTACCGGCTCCCGTTTCGGTGCCATGTCTTCGTCGGTGTCGCCACCCACGGTTTCCAGGTCCGTGAACTCCTCATCCTTGTCATTCTCGCTGTCTGGTGCCGCCACGTCGTTGTCGTTGGTGTCGGCGGCGGAGCCTTCGGCCTCTTCCTTCTCTTTTTCTTTTTTATCCGCGCCGCTTGCAGGGGCTTCCGCCACGGTCTCAACTTTGACGCCGCCGTTTAAAGCCGCAGCCTCCCCCGTGGATTCCTCTGCGGATTTGGATTCTTTTCCGTCATTGGTCTCGGCGCCGTCATCCTTGGTGGGGGATTTCGATTTTCTGGACGTTTTCCCCGCCACATTAGACGAGGATTTCGAAGAGGTTTCGGCCTCCGCATCGGAGGCTATTCGCGCCTCTTCAGCGATAAGGGCCTCGCGGTCGGCGACGGGAATCCGGTAATAGTCGGGATGGATTTCGTTGAATGAAAGAAATCCGTGCCGACTGCTGCCGAAATCGACAAAGGCCGCCTGCAACGACGGTTCGACCCGAACCACTTTCGCCAGATAGATATTGCCCTTGAGGGACTTTTTTGCGGTGGCCTCGAAGTCAAAGTCTTCGAGAGCGTTTCCGCTGAGCACGACCACCCGGGTTTCCTCGGGTTGGGACGCGTCAATCAGCATCCTTTTAGCCATGAGGCTATGTTCTCCACAGGCGCGACCTGCTTCTGTCCGGAATGCGCATCGGACGGCGGCGCGCCATTATTTGCCTGTTATCTTTAAGAAGCCATCCGATACCGGAACATTTCCCGTCAACGGCGCCTTCATGCATGGTTTCCCGAATGGAAAACCACGGGGCCGCGCCAAGGAAACCGCACATCCGGCAATTACCGGGGGCCTCCAAACTAAATTATAGTGCCGCCATGCCAACCTTCTTTCCGCCTGGGGAAAGCCCGAATGCGGATTGGTGCCGGCTGCGGCTCATTCACGATTGCAACATACTCACCGCACGACGGTTCCACAACACGATATTGTGTACTGTCTCTTTTTTTCCTCATGCTGGAACATGGTGATGGCGGGGAATTTATGCTAGACAATAGGCAGATATAGGTTGAAAGGAATGAAAATCCTCTAGATGTGGAGTTCAACGGCCCGATTCGGACGGCATCTCTTCGCGGCGATTCTCCTCGGCGCGGCACTCTTCGTCATCTTCACCGTCACCTTCACCGGCGTCGTCTCCGTTGCCTTCGCCGCGCCCGCCACCGTTACGGAGGTGCGCTTCGGCGAACGTTCCAAGACCCTGACGCGGGTGGTGCTCGACCTCAGCCGCAAGGTGCATTTTAGCGTCTTCACCCTGTCCGACCCCTACCGCGTGGTGGTGGACCTGCCGGAAATAGCCTGGGACATCCCAAAGATTTTCAGTGTGGCAGGAGTGGTGAAACAGTTTCGCTATGGTCTCTTTAAGGCCGGGAATTCCCGGCTTGTACTCGACGTGGACAGCCCGGTCGCGGTGAAGAAGGCATTCGTCCTGAAATCCGACACCCCGTCCGATGGTGCGTCGGGCACCCGCCTTGTGCTCGATCTTGAGAAGGTCGGCAAGGCGGCGTTTCTGAAAGCCCAGAAATCCAGGCCCCGGCCGCCTCCCGTACCGTCCACCCAAGCCGACACCACACCGCCCACGGCCCCGCCGCCCTCATCTTCCGCCGGCGATGTGGTGCTGCTTCCGGTGGCGCCGTCTCCCGGTGATCTGCCGCCGGGAACGCTCCGTCCGCTGTCCAAGCCAGGCAAGCGCATTATCGTTCTCGACCCCGGTCATGGCGGCGTCGATCCCGGCGCCATCGGTAAGAGCGGGCGTTTTGAAAAGGTCATCACCCTAGCCATGGCCAAGGAGCTGAAAAAGAAATTTGAGGCCACGGGCCGCTACAAGGTGGTGCTGACGCGCACCAGGGATATCTTCATCCGCCTCCGTGGCCGCCTCGCCAAGGCGCGCCAGGCCCAGGGCGACCTGTTCATTTCACTGCACGCCGACAGCATCAAGAACCCGAGCATCCGGGGGCTTTCCGTCTATACCCTGTCCGAGACCGCCTCCGACAAAGAGGCCGCTGCCCTGGCCAGGTCCGCAAACAAGTCGGACCTGATCGCCGGCATCGACCTCACTTACGAGACGACGGAAGTGACGAATATCCTCATCGACCTCGCCCAGCGCGAGACCATGAACCTGTCCGCTCATTTCGCCAATCTTCTGATCACCGACTTCCGCCGCCAGGTCAAGGTGCTGCACAAGACCCACCGTTTCGCCGGCTTCGCGGTGCTTAAGGCGCCCGATATCCCCTCGGTACTGGTGGAGCTGGGCTATCTTTCCAACGCCGGGGAGGAGCGACTGCTGCGGGATCCCAAGTACCGCGGCAAGCTGGGGGCGGCTATCGTTATGGCCGTAGATAAATTTTTCGCCTGGAAGGATAATCTGCGCCGGTCATAAATCTATCACGGGCTATGAACCGGCCATAAACCTGCCGCATTCCCTTGTTAGCGTTTTCGGTGGTTCGCGCGTTTATGACGCGACCGGAGAACATGGCTCCCCGGCGACACGGATATGCTCAGAGCAATCGGATTTCTATTCTCTATTCTCCTGCTTCTCACCATGCTGGGTGTGGGCGGTGGCTTGTACGTGCTCTATCATTTCGGGCGCGGCCTGCCCGACTATAAACAGTTGGCCGATTACAACCCCCCCACGGTGACGCGGGTTCATGCCGGTGATGGCCTCCTGATTGCCGAATACGCGGTGGAGAAGCGGGTCTTCGTTCCCATCACCGCCATGCAGAAACGGGTGATCAACGCCTTTCTTTCCGCCGAGGACAAGAATTTCTATAGCCATCCGGGGATTGATTTCCTTGGCGCGGTGCGGGCCATGGTCACCAACCTCGCCAATATGGGAACCCAGCGCCGGCTCAAAGGCGCTTCCACCATCACCCAACAGGTGGCCAAGAACTTCCTGCTCACCAACGAGGTTTCCCTGGAGCGCAAAATAAAAGAAGCCATTCTCGCCTTCCGCATCGAGAGGGCGTTTACCAAAGACCGTATCCTCGAACTCTATCTCAACGAGATTTATCTCGGGCTGGGGTCCTACGGGGTGGCCGCCGCCGCCCTCAACTATTTCAACAAGTCCCTGGGCGAGCTTTCCATCGCCGAGGTAGCCTATCTCGCCGCCCTGCCCAAGGCCCCTAACAACTATCATCCCTTCCGCTATCCCGAGACCGCACGGTCGCGCCGTGACTGGGTCATAGACCGCATGCTGGACGACGGCCATGTCACGCTCGGCGAGGCGCTCGAAGCCAAGGCCACGCCCTTGCAGGTGCGCCGGCGCGAGGATACGAAATTCGCCAGAGCCGAATATTTCCTTGAGGAAGTGCGGCGCAGAATCCTTGAACGTTACGGCTATAAGGGCCTCTACGAAAGCGGCTTTTCGGTGCGCACCTCGGTGGATCCGCGTTTGCAGGGGATCGCCGATGCGATCCTGGGCAAGGGCCTGCGCGTCTATGACCGCCGTCACGGCTGGCGCGGACCCATCACAAACATCAATCCCGGCGATAACTGGGCGCGCCAGGTGGCGGCCGTGCCACCGCCACCGGGTCTGATGGGCTGGAAGCGCGCGGTGGTTCTGGCGGTGTCGGACAAAAACGTGGATATCGGTTTTCCTGGCGGTGCCCTCGGCGTTATCCCGTTGGCCGAGCTGAAATGGGCGCGCGAAGCCCTGAAGGAAGGCAAGCTAGGTCCGCCGGTGCGGCGCGCCGGCGAGGTGCTGGCCATCGGCGATGTGATCGCGGTGGAGAATGTCACCTCCTCGACGCCGAAATCGGAAGACGAAAAACCGCTCTCCTATCCTCCCAACACCTACGCCCTGCGGCAGATTCCAGAGATCGGCGGTGGCATTGTCGCGCTCGATCCCCATACCGGGCGCGTGCTTGCTATGTCGGGGGGGTATGACTTTTCCATAAGCGAGTTCAACCGCGTTACCCAGGCCAAGCGCCAGCCTGGCTCGGCGTTCAAGCCTTTCGTTTATCTGGCGGCGCTGGAACAGGGGTTCACACCCTCCACCCTGGTTCTCGACGCCCCCTTCGTCATCGACCAGGGGCCGGGACTGGGCAAGTGGAAACCCGCCAACTACACTAAGAAGTTCTACGGCCCCAGCCCCATGCGGCTGGGTATCGAAAAATCACGCAACCTGATGACGGTGCGTCTGGCCCAGACCATCGGTATGGAAAAGGTAGTGGATGCCGCGGGGCGCTTCGGCGTCATGGACAACATGCCGTCCCAACTCGCCATGGCCCTGGGCGCCGGCGAGACCACCCTGCTTGACCTCACCACCGCCTACGCCCAGCTTGTCAACGGCGGCAGGCGCATCATCCCCAGCTTCATCGACCGTATCCAGGACCGCAACGGCCACACCATCTATCGCCATGACGGCCGTCCCTGTGAAGGCTGCGCCACGGCTTTTTGGAATGCCGATCTGGCGGTGCCGAAACTTCCCGATAACCGCGACCAGGTGGTAACTCCGGCCAGCGCCTACCAGGTGGTATCCATGCTCCAGGGCGTGGTGGAGCGCGGAACGGGCCGCCGCATCAAGGCTGTGGGCAAGCCGCTGGCGGGCAAGACGGGAACCACCAATAAAAGCTTCGACACCTGGTTTGTGGGATTTTCCCCCGATCTTGCCGTCGGCATCTATGTGGGCTTCGACCAGCCCAAGACCCTGGGCCGCGAAACGGGATCGAGTGTGGCCGCCCCCATGTTCCGCGATTTTATGTCCCAGGCCCTGGACGGCAAGCCTGGTATTCCCTTCCGTGTGCCAACCGGCATTCGTCTGGTGCGGGTTAACGCCGTCACCGGCCTGCCCGCGGCGCCCGGGGACAAGCGCGTGATCCTCGAGGCCTTCAAGCCTGGAACCGAGCCTTCGCTGCGGGAAGACGCGCGCTCAGTGATCGACGGCAATACCCTGAACGCGGTGGCGGATTCTCCTGTTGCCGGTCCCGGGGGCTTGTATTAATTTTCTGCCGCCTGTTTTGCCTCTTGAGGAAAAATTATGTGCGCCGAACTCGCATCCGCCGCTACCGAGATCAAGCAGTCACTGGAATTGCTGAGGAGGCGTCTTTGACCTCGGCACGGCGGAAAAAAGACTGGCCGAACTGAACGCCCTGGCCGAAGACCCCGACCTGTGGAACGACCAGGCCCGGGCCCAGAAAGTCATGTGCGAGCGCACCCGGCTGGAATCCGCCATAGATGGTTTTCGCCGGATGGAAAGCGAATTTTCTGATACCTGCGAATTGCTGGAACTTGCCGCCGAGGAAGGCGACGCGGATATGGAGGCCGAGGCCGAAAAGGCGTTGCAGGCCCTGGCCAGGGTAGCGGCCAAGCGCCAGCTGGAAAGCTTGCTCTCGGGCGAGGCCGACGGCAATGACTGTTATCTGGAAGTCCATGCCGGGGCCGGCGGCACCGAGGCCCAAGACTGGGCCGAAATAGTGCTGCGCATGTATCTGCGCTGGGCCGAGGCCCGCGGCTACAAGGTAGAGTGGCTGGAGGAAAGCGCGGGCGAGGAGGCGGGGCTTAAATCGGCCACTGTGCGGGTCAATGGCGACAATGCCTATGGCTGGCTCAAGACCGAATCTGGCGTCCACCGCCTGGTCCGTATCTCGCCCTTCGATTCCCAGTCGCGGCGGCACACCAGCTTCGCCTCGGTGGGCATCTATCCCGTGATTGACGAGGCTATCGAGGTGGATGTCGCCGACAAGGACTTGCGAGTGGACACCTACCGCGCTTCGGGCGCCGGCGGTCAGCACGTGAACAAGACCGACAGCGCCATCCGCATCACCCACCTTCCTACGGGCATCGTCGTGCAATGCCAGAACGATCGTTCCCAGCACCGTAACCGGGCGGCGGCCATGGACATGCTGCGTGCCCGCCTCTACGAATTGGAACTGCAGAAGCGTGAGGAAGCCGCCCAGGCCGAACGCGAAGCCAAAACGGAAATCGGCTGGGGCCACCAGATCCGCTCCTACGTCCTCCACCCCTATCAGATGGTCAAGGACCTGCGCACCGGAGTGGAAAAGGGCAATGCCCAAGGCGTGCTCGACGGTGGTATCGACGAGTTTCTCGAGGCCGCTCTTGCCGGGCACGGCGAGGGCGAAGAGCCGGCCCCGGAAGAGGCTTAGAAGTGTTTCGCCGAACGACGAAATTTATTCTGGATATTTTTGGTGCCGCGCTTGCCGGGGCGGCCATACTGGTCGCTCTGCTGTCATGGCGCCTGGCCGGAGAACCGGTTTCGCTGGCCTTCCTCACGCCCTATCTCCAGGACGCCTTGCGGGCCGAGGATGGGTCTTTCCGTTTTGAGCTCGAGGATACGGTGCTCACCTGGGCTGGCTGGGAACGGACTTTGGACATCCGCCTTGTGGGTGTCAAGGCGGTGGGGCCCGAGGGAGACATTCTCGCCGAGGTCCCGGAACTGTCGGTTTCCTTGAGCGCGGGTGCCATGATGCGGGGCCTCGTCGCGCCTATCAGCATTGATGTGATGAGACCGAAAATCGACGTTCTGTTGTCCCGGGAAGGCGATTTCCAATTTGACCTCGGCGAAGGCAAGGGAGACTACATCCTGCACCGGGTCATTACCGATCTGCTGGCCCCCCCCAACAGGGACCGTGCCATGGGATACCTGCACCGGGTCAGAATTATCGATTCCCTGGTGGTGGTGGATGACCGGCGGCTTGAAACCACTTGGCGGGCCAATAACACGAATATGATTCTCATCCGTAACGAGACTGGCATTCAGGGAGATGTGGCGCTCGATCTCGACGTCAGCAAGGGCAAACAGGGAGCGGTGACAGGGGCCGAAAGCGGCGAGCGTCAGGAGGCGCATTTCGATCTCGAGTTCGCCTATGACACGGCGGCAGGACGGGTCGACCTGAGTGCCGACTTTTCCGAGATCAATCTCGGTCATTTGGCGGCCCGGGCGGAGCTTCTCGCGCCCTTGAGGTATGCGGCCCTTCCTGTCAGCGGCACCCTTACTGTCAGCATGGACCTCAACGGGCAGATTTCCTTTTTCGGATTCGATTTCTCGGGCGCGGCAGGAAAGCTCGTGGTGCCGGGTTTCTACGATGACGGCGTCGCGGTACAGCATGCCACCCTTCGTGGGCGCTTCGAAGACGATATGGCGAAGCTCTTTTTCGACGATATTTTTATTGATGTGGGCGGCACCACGCTGAACATGACCGGGCAAGTCCTGCCCGACGGCGAGGATGCGCGGTTGCACGTAGACGCCGTTCTGAAGAATCTTCTGTTCGACGAATTTAAACGCTACTGGCCTAAATCTCTGGGCAAGCTCTCGCGCAACTGGGTGACTCAACATATGTCTCAGGGGGCCATTCACGAAACCAAGGCCTCTTTTTCGGCGCATCTTCCAGACGGTGATTTTTCCTCCGTGAATGTGAAGTCAGTGACGGGAAAGCTGGGGTTCACCGGGCTTTCCGTAGACTTTCTCTCGCCCATGCCGCCGGCCTCAGAACTGGCGGGGACAGCTATTTTCAGACACAACCGCATAGATTTTGATGTTTCCAGCGGCCGCATCGGCCCGCTGTGGATCGAGGACAGTGCCGTCAACCTGTGGGACCTCGACACGGATATTGAAAAGGCCCGGGTCGAGGCGGTGGTGCGCGGCTCCGCCCGCGATCTCCTTTCCATCCTTGACGAGGAACCGCTGGGCGCGGCCCGCTATCTCGGCGTCGACCCCTCGCGGGTGGGGGGTGAAATGGCGGGTCGGGCGGCGTTCGACTTTCCCTTAAGGACCGACCTCGACCTACCCCTGGTGACCATCTCGGTGGCCGCTAATCTTGTGGATGTGGCCCTGCCTGGGCTGGTTCAGGGCAAGGACGTGACCCAGGGCGATCTCTCCGTCAAGGTGACGAAGGAAACCATGGATGTTGAAGGAAGCGCTGTTTTCGAGGGTGTTCCGGCGCACATTGCGGGCATCGAGCATTTCACCGACGACGCCCCCTTCATCAGCCGTTACACGGTGACGTCCACTCTCGACGAAGAAGCGCGGCGCCGCCTCGATCTCGATACCCGGCCCTATCTTACCGGCCCGGTGGGCGTGGAACTGATCTGGACAGAACTCGACAATTCCAGGGGTGACCTGTCGGTGGCCGCAAATCTCAACGGCGCCTTGCTCGATCTGGCGCTTCTGGAATGGACCAAGCCTCCCGGGTCTCCGGGGACGGCGCGGGTCTCCTTGTCCCTGGAAGACCAGCGCCTGACGAAAATGCGCTCCTTCTCGATTACCGCCAAAGACCTTGATGTGGGAGGGGAGGCGGCATTCACCCCCGACGGCAAAGAATTCCAGAGTATCACCTTCGACCGGCTCAAGACCGGCCGCAATGATTTCAAGTCCACCGTGGGGTTCCGTTCTGACGGCGGCTACAACATTACCTTGAGCGGCTCCGCGCTCGACGTCAGCCATCTTTTCGACGAAGACGATCCCGACGAAAAGCCGCTGCCGCCGCTTTCCCTGTCGGTTCATGTGGACCGGCTCTGGGTCAAGCCGGAAGGGGCTTTTGATACCGTTTCGGGCCTGCTTCAACACCAAGACGATGTCTGGCGCACTCTTTTTCTCGACGCCAACATGGGGGGGGAGGGCCATGCTGTCTTCCGCATTTTGCCTGAAGGCCGGAACCGCCGCCTTACCCTGACCAGCGACAACGCCGGGGCATTGCTACGGCGGCTCGACTCCTATTCCAACATGAAGAACGGAAGGCTGGAGCTTTCCGGAAAGATCGATGATTCTAGGTTATCGCAGCCCTTTTCCGGAAGTCTGGAAATTTCCAACTACAATATCGTCGAGGCGCCGATCCTCGCCCGCATGTTGACTCTCGCCTCCCTGACCGGGATCAGGGATCAGATGAAGGGAGAAAAAGGCATCGCCTTCGAAAAATTCTCCGCTCCCTTTTCCTACGAAAACAAGCTGGCGCGCATCCATGACGGCAGAACTTTCGGTTCGGCCGTGGGCATTACCTTCGAGGGCGTGCTTGATTTCGAAAGGGATGTTTCCGAACTCGACGGCACCCTGGTGCCGGCCTATATCCTCAACAGCATCTGGGGCAAGATACCGATCCTGGGCGAGCTTCTCACGGGCGAGGAAAAGGGCGGCGGTATGTTCGCCGCCACCTTCCATACCAGCGGCTCCATCGACGATCCGGAGGTCTCCATCAATCCCCTGGCTGCCTTGACTCCAGGTCTCCTGCGTAACCTGTTCGAGATTTTCAGGGGCGGGTCGGAATATGACGGCGACGAAAAGGAAAGCGAGCCTTCCCTGCAGTCAACGGAGGACCCCTTCGGCGCGGACTCCATTCACAGCGACACCGCTGACTCGGCCACCAAAAAAGAATAGCCAGCTCCCATCCCTCAAAGGGTTCCGGTGCAAGATCCCGCATTGGGGGAAGGTATCCTAGTCGGCGACGCGGATCAGGGCGTGGCGTTTCTTGCCGGCGGAAACTTTGATTACGCCCTCATCTGTGACGTCGGCCAGGGTCACGGACATGGTCTCGCTGGCGGTGACTTCGTCATTGATGCGGGCGCCGCCGCCTTTAATCAGTCGCCGTGCCTCGCCGTTGCTTGTGGCCAGCCCGGCGCGGCATAGAACCTCGAAGGCGGGGAGCCCCGATTCCAGCTCATCCCGGGGGATGGAAACACAGGGCAGGCCCTCGGCGGCCGCGCCCTGTTCAAAGGTTTGGCGCGCGGTTTCCTGCACTGCTTGCGCCGCGTCCCGGCCCCGGCACAGCGCCGTGGCCTCGGTGGCGAGGATTTTCTTGGCCTCGTTGGTCTCATTGCCTTCCAGTTTTTCGAGGCGGGAGATCTCGTCCAGCTCGAGATCGGTAAACAGCCGCAGGAACCGCCCCACGTCGGCGTCTTCTGTGTTGCGCCAATATTGCCAATACTCAAAGGCCGGAAGCCGGTCTTCGTTGAGCCATACCGCGCCCTGGGCGGTCTTGCCCATCTTGGCGCCCGAGGTGGCGGTGATCAGCGGTGAGGTCAGCCCGAACAAGGTGCGTTTGTCAATGCGCCGGGCTAGGTCCACGCCCGAGACGATGTTGCCCCACTGGTCGGACCCGCCCAACTGCAGAGTGCAATCGTGCCGCCGCGCCAGTTCCAGAAAGTCATAGGCCTGGAGGATCATGTAGTTGAATTCGAGGAAGCTCAGATTCTGCTCCCGTTCCAGCCGCAGTTTCACCGAATCGAAACCGAGCATGCGGTTGACCGAGAAATGACGGCCGAATTTGCGCAGAAAATCGACATAGTCAAGGCCCAACAGCCAATCGGCATTGTCCACCATAATAGCGTCCGTGGGGCCGTCGCCGAAAGTGAGGAAATGTTCAAAGACCACGCGCACGCCTTCCATGTTGCGTGCGATCTGTGCGTCGTCCAGCAATTGCCGCGTTTCCTCCCTGCCCGACGGGTCGCCGACCCGGGTCGTGCCGCCGCCCATGAGAACGATGGGCTTGTGGCCGTGGCGCTGAAGAAGGCGCAGCCCCATGATCGGCACCAGAGACCCCACGTGAAGGCTGTCGGCGGTACAGTCGAAGCCGCAATAGGCGGTGACGGGGTCTTTGCACAGGGCGGCGTCGAGGCCCGCTTCGTCGGTGCATTGATGCAGAAACCCACGCTCGGTAACGACACGCAGGAAATCAGATTTGGCGGCGGTCATGGATGGGCTCCGTTCATATCCATGCAGTTACCATATGTGGCGAAGGCGCACAACGCGGGCCCCCTCCGCCGTGGCTTGACAAGCCGCCCCCGCCCCGGCTTGCTTCCCTCATGGTTTTCCCCCACCTGCAGCATAAAAAAGGCCACCTGTTGGCGCTCGGCCTCATGAGCGGCACCTCGCTCGACGGCGTCGATGCGGCTCTGGTCTGCAGCGATGGCGAAAGCTATGTGGAATGCGGTCCGGCGCTAACCCTGGAATACGGAAGCGGGCTGCGGGAGCGTCTGCGGTCGTTGCTGGGAACCCGCCGCGAAGACTGGAGCGACGCCGTCACCGAGGCCGCGCGCGACTGTACCCTGGTCCATGTACGGGCGGTGGCCGCGCTCCTACTCAAGGCAGCCATGAAGGCCAACCGGGTGGATGTGATCGGGTTTCACGGCCAGACACTGAGCCATTGTCCCGAACAGGGATGGAGCTGGCAGATCGGCGATGGCAAGCTGCTGGCGATCCAGACCGGCATTGACGTGATCGATGATTTCCGCAGCAGCGACCTCACCGCGGGCGGGCAGGGGGCGCCCCTAGCGCCTCTCTACCATGGGGCCCTAGCGGCGAAGATGGAAAAGCCCCTGGCCGTTCTCAATCTAGGCGGGGTCGCCAACGTGACCTGGATTGGCCCTGTATCCGATTCTGCGACCGATTCTGAGATTGGTCCCGGAGAAAACGAAATTATGGCTTTCGATACCGGCCCCGGCAACGCCCTCATGGACGACTGGGCTGGCCGCGCCATGGGCCGCCCCTACGACACCTTCGGGGCGCTGGCGGCCAAGGGAAAGGTCGATAAAGAGGTGCTGTCACGGCTGCTCAACCATCCTTTTTTCGACCACAAGCCGCCAAAATCCCTTGACCGCAACGCCTTTTCGCTGGCTCTGGTGGAGGGCCTCTCCGCCGCCGACGGGGCGGCGACCCTCACCGCCTTCACCGCGCGCAGCGTGGCGCGGGCACGGGATTTCTTCCCCGTCCCGCCGCTGCAATGGCTGGTGGCCGGGGGCGGCCGCCACAACCCGGTGCTGATGGCGGCGCTGGCCCGGGAATTGGAGGATACGAAGATTGAGGGCGTGGAGACCGTAGGGTGGGACGGCGACGCTCTGGAGGCCCAGGCCTTCGCCTATCTCGCGGTGCGGTCCTTGAAAGACCTGCCGCTGAGCTTGCCCGCCACCACAGGCGTGTCAAAACCAATCAGCGGTGGCACCCTCTACAGCCGCGGCAGGGGCACCATGGTTTAGTCCACGCGATATAGCGGGCGAACGGGATATAGGCCTCAGACTGCCTCATCTTCGGTCATGACCTCGTCGAGATAATCGTTCACATGGCCCACTAGGTCTTCGTGCTTGTCGTTGAAGAAATGGTTGGCGCCGTCAATGGTGCGGTGATCGATCTCGATATTGCGCTGGCTCGATAGCTTGGCCACCAGCTTGTCCACCGCCTCCTCGGGCACCACTTCGTCCTGCGTGCCGTGCAGGATCAGTCCCGATGCGGGACAGGGCGCGAGGAACGAAAAATCGTGGCTGTTGGCAGGCGGGGCCATGGAAATAAAGCCGGAAATCTCCGGGCGGCGCATGAGCAACTGCATAGCGATCCACGCCCCGAAGGAAAACCCCGCCACCCAGCAGACATTGGAATTGGGGTTGTTGGTCTGGAGCCAGTCCAAGGCCGCCGCGGCGTCGCAGAGCTCGCCCTCACTGCCGTCATGAACCCCCTGGGAGCGTCCCACGCCGCGGAAGTTAAAGCGTATGGTGGAGAACTTGCGCTTCACGAAGGCTTGAAACAACGCATAAACCACCTTGTTGTGCATGCTGCCGCCGTGTTGGGGGTGGGGATGGAGCAACAGGGCCATGGGTGCGCCCGACTCCTCCACATGGTGATAGCGCGCCTCGATTCGCCCTTCCGGGCCACTGATGATCACTTCCGGCATAATGTCTCCAGTCCTTCTGGTGTTCCACGAACACCGAGGAAACGGCGCGTCTCACGCACTTGTGAGCAAAAAAACAGGGCCTCTGTCCGACCCCGCGACAAATTATACGAGATAAAACTTGACTAAATTAGTCGGGTTAATTATATGCCCCTTTAGATGGAGGGTTATTCCCCGCCATGCCCAGAAAAACCAAGGCCTCATGCCAATGAACGGGACACAGGAGAAATCGGGGTTCGCCGACTGTCGGCGTCCGACTGCCAACGTTCGGAGATTATATCATATTCGGGACGGCAATGTTCAAGACCATTCGTGAAGATATTCAATCGGTTATGGAACGCGACCCAGCGGCGCGCTCGAAGCTCGAGGTAGGCTTGCTCTATCCGGGTTTCCACGCGGTTCTCATGCATCGCCTGTCCCATGCTCTTTGGGTCCGCGGCTGGAAGCTCAGTGCCCGCTTTTTCTCCACCATTGCCCGTTTTTTCACTGGAATTGAAATTCACCCAGGCGCCGTCATCGGACGGCGTTTTGTTATTGACCACGGTGCCGGTCTAGTCATCGGTGAAACTTCTGAAATCGGCAATGACGTTACCCTCTATCACGCTGTAACCCTGGGCGGAATTACTCCGGCGGTGGACAGCTCCTCCCAGGTAAACCAGAAACGCCACCCCACCCTCGAAGACGGCGTCATCGTCGGTTCCGGGGCCCAGATTCTCGGCTCCATTACCGTTGGCGCCGGCGCCCGCGTGGGCGCCAATGCGGTGGCGCTGCACGATATTCCCCCGGGCGTTTCGGTGGTGGGTATTCCCGCCCGCGTGGTGGTTCCGCGCTCCGTCACCAAAAGCAGCGGGTTCGCCGCCTATGGCGCGCCCGACTGTGACGCCCCCGACCCCATGGCGCGCGCTGTAGACGGCCTTCTCGAACAGGTGGCAACCATGTCAGCGCGTATCGAAGACCTGGAACGCCAACTCAAGAACAAACCTGCCCCTATTCCCCCAGGTCACATAACTTCTGAGGATTTTAACGACGACAAGACGGATGATTCCGTGAAAGGAGAAAAACCATGAGACTAAGCACCAAGGGACGATACGCCGTGATGGCCATGGTCGACCTCGCCAACCGCAGTCTCGGCAAGCCCGTGGCGCTGGCGGATATCGCCGAAAGCCAGGAAATATCCCTTTCCTACCTCGAACAGCTTTTCGCCCGCCTGCGCAAGGGCGGCCTGATCAAAAGCGTTCGCGGTCCCGGCGGCGGCTATATGCTGGCCCATGCGCCGGAACAGACCCGTATTTCGGATATTATTCTGGCCGTGGATGAACCTATCCGCGCCACCCGCTGTATGCCCGGCGTGCCCTCGGGATGCCGCAGTAACAAGACGCGCTGTCTGACCCACGACCTGTGGGAAGAACTGGGCCACCAGATTCATATATATCTCAGTTCCATATCCATTGCCGATATCTGCGAGCACCGCATCATTGCAAACTCCCAGCTGGCCCAGATATCCCAATTCCCGGCGGGCGACGCCACCGAGGCCCTGGAAGGGGTTTCCGCGGCGGCTAACCGTTAGAGTGGCGCGGGCGAAGCACAGCCATCTCTTTCAGGAATGCATGATCATGACGGGTAATAGTCAGTCAACCTATCTCGATTTCAATGCCGGCGCGCGCCTGCGGCCGCAGGTTCTCTCTCTCATGGGCGAGGTCCTGATCGAGGCGGGCAATGCCTCCTCGGTGCATGCGTTTGGACGCGCCGCCCGGCACCGGATCGAGGCCGCGCGCATCGAGGTGGCGGCTCTGGTGGGGGCAAGTCCCCCCCAGGTGGTGTTCACCAGCGGCGGCACAGAAGCCAACAATCAGGCCTTGCACGGCATGATCCGGGACGATGACGCCAAACTTCTGGTTTCTGCAGTGGAACATGATTCCGTGGTTGCCGCTGCGCCCGGAGCGCAACAGGTTCCCGTTGGCCGAGACGGACTGATTGATCTGGAAGAGCTGCGCCAGCGCCTGGCCCGGCTCCGCGAGGACTCACAAGCGCCGATCCTGGTCTCGGTCATGCTCGCCAATAACGAAACCGGGGTCATCAGCCCGTTGCGCGAGGTGGCGGACACGGTCCATGCTTTCGGCGCGCTTCTTCATTGTGATGCGGTACAGGCGGCAGGGAAAATTCCCGTGGACAGGAATGCGCTGGGGATTGATCTGCTGACCCTCTCCTCCCACAAGCTGGGTGGGCCACAGGGCGCGGGAGCCCTGGTCCTGACCGAAGCGCAGGGATTACGGGTGTCGCCGTTGATCTGTGGCGGCGGCCAGGAACGCGGTCTGCGCGCCGGCACCGAAAACGTGGCCGCCATCGCTGGTTTCGGTCTGGCCGCGAAATTGGCCCGTGAGGGGCTTGGCGACACCGGCCGCCTAGCCTCGTTGCGCGATGGCCTTGAATCGGATATTCGGGAACTTGCCCCCGGAACCGAGATTTTCGGCCATGCCGCGCCGCGCCTGCCCAACACCTCCTGTTTCACTATGCCCGGCGTTCTTGCCGAAACCCAGGTGATGGCGCTCGACCTGGAAGGCGTGGCGATTTCCGCCGGTGCCGCCTGTTCCTCGGGTAAGGTCGCCCCTTCGCGGGTGCTGCGGGCTATGGGCGCGGACGAAGACCAGGCCGCCTCCGCCATCCGCGTCAGCTTCGGCTGGAGCACCGAAAAGGTACATATAGACCATTTCCTCCAGGCCTGGAGCGCGCTTTATTCCCACAAGGGGGTGCAAATCACCGAACCCACCCAATCTACCGAAGCCGCTTGAAGAGAAAGATCCCGCATGAACACTCTTGAAAAAACCAAAAAGAAAGAAGTGACGAAGAAGGCCGGGAAGCCGATCTATCTCGACTATCAGGCGACTACGCCCCTGGACCCAAGTGTGCTCGACGCCATGATGCCCTTTCTCACCGAGAAATTCGGCAATCCCCACTCACGCAACCATGCCTATGGTTGGGAGGCCGAGGATGCGGTGGAAAAGGCGCGGGCCGAAATCTCGGCCCTTATCGGCGCCGATCCCAAGGAGATCATCTTTACCTCCGGCGCTACCGAATCCAACAATCTCGCCATCAAGGGCGTGGGCCGTTTTTACAAGGACCGCAAAAACCACATCATCACCTGCGCTACCGAACATAAATGTGTGCTCGAATCCTGCCGCAACATGGGCCAGGAAGGCTGTGAAGTGACCTATCTGCACGTGACCAAGAACGGTCTCATCAACCTCGACCAGCTGCGCGGGGCCATCACCGACCAGACCGCGCTGGTTTCCATCATGGGGGTCAACAACGAGATCGGCGTCATCCAACCGATGGCGGAAATCGGTGCCATCTGCCGTGAAAACGGCATCTTCTTTCATTCCGACTGCGCCCAGGCCGTGGGCAAGATTCCCCTCGACGTCAATGAAATGAACATCGACCTGATGAGCATCTCGGGCCACAAAATATACGGACCCAAGGGTGTGGGCGCCCTTTACGTGCGCCGCAAGCCGCGGGTGCGGCTGACCCCGCTATTCAGCGGCGGCGGCCAGGAACGGGGCATGCGCTCGGGCACGCTGCCGACGCCGCTTTGTGTCGGGCTGGGTGAGGCCTGTGCCATCGCGGGCCGGGAAATGGCGCAAGAATCCGAACGCCTGCACTATCTGCGTGACCGTCTCTACAAGGGCATTGCCGAGCAATTGCCGGAAGTCTATATCAACGGCGATCTGGACCATCGCATTCCCGGAAATCTCAATATCAGCTTCGCCTACGTGGAAGGCGAATCACTGATGATGGGGATCAAGAATCTTTGCGTGTCGTCGGGTTCGGCCTGTACCTCGGCCTCGCTGGAGCCTTCCTACGTGCTGCGTGCCCTCGGCGTTGCCGAGGATCTGGCCCATACCAGCCTGCGCCTGGGGCTGGGGCGCTTCACCACTGAGCAGGAGGTGGACGCGGCGGTGGAAGAGATCGTGACCCAGGTTAAGAAACTGCGTGAACTGAGCCCGCTCTGGGAAATGGCCCAGGAGGGAATCGACATCGCCTCAATCGAATGGGCAGCCCATTGAGTCCGGCCGGCCGGGTTTAGGAAAAAACAAAACGTTTCAAGCGTGGAGAGCAAAGACATGTCATACAGCAACAAACTTCTCGATCATTACGACAATCCCCGCAACGTAGGCTCCATGGACAAGAACGACGCTCAAGTGGGCACCGGTCTGGTGGGCGCGCCTGCCTGCGGCGACGTGATGAAGCTTCAGATCAAGGTCACGCCCGAGGGTATTATCGAGGACGCCAAGTTCAAGACCTTCGGTTGCGGCTCGGCCATCGCCTCAAGTTCTCTCATCACCGAATGGGTCAAGGGCAAGACCCTGGACCAGGCTTCCGACATCAGGAATACCGAGATCGCCGAACACCTCGCCCTGCCGCCGGTCAAGATTCACTGCTCGGTCCTGGCCGAGGACGCCATCAAGGCGGCGGTGGAGGACTACCAGACCAAACACGACGAGGCAGCGGACGCCACGGACACCACAGACGCTGAAAACGCCGCAAAGGCGGAAGAAGTCCGTTCTTCCACGGGTTGAACTGGGCTGAACAGGAACCAGAGAGACGTTATGCAGGATGCTCCCCAAAAAGACGAGACCACAAAAGACCAGGTCACATCTGCGCCACAGGTCCTGATGTCCATTACCCAGGCGGCTGTTGGCCGGATTAAGGAACTGCTGGACGGCCGCGGCAAACCCTCGGCTGGAATCCGCGTTGGCATCAGCTCCAAGGGCTGTTCGGGCATGTCCTACACGCTGGAATTCGCTGACCAGCAGGAACCCCACGACGACGTGGTGAAACAGGACGGGATCACGGTTTTCATTGACCCCAAGGCCATCATGTTCTTGATCGGCACCGAGATGGATTTCGTCGAGGACGGTCTACAGTCCGGTTTTGTCTTCAACAATCCCAACGAGAAAGGCCGCTGCGGCTGTGGTGAGTCCTTCCACGTTTGAAGGGTATTTCCGGCGAGGCGGACTCGTTTTTTGCAGATCATGATGGATAAAGCGATAAAAAATCTCCCCACCGAAGAATCCGGCGAGGTGCACGGCAACAATCGCGCGGCTGATGCCGTGCCGCCTTCCCGCACTCCTTCGGCTTCGGTGGAACCCGTGACACCGGCAGGGGTCGCCGCCTGCTGGTCGTGCCATGGCCCGGTGATGGCGGGGGATCTGTTCTGCGCCACCTGCGAGGCGGTACAGCCGCCGCGCCCGGTGGACCCCTTTACTCGGCTTGCCCTGGAGCCCAGGTTCGAAATGCCGGTCGATGAACTGGACCGCCGCTATTTCGATCTCCAGCGGTGCCTTCATCCCGATCGCTTCGCCACCAAGACCTCCCGCGAACGGGCCATTTCCCTAGCCCTCACCGCGGATATCAACGCCGCCTATGAAACTCTCCAGGACCCCGTGAAACGTGCCATCGCCCTGCTTGAAATGCAGGGCGTGACCATTCACGCCGATGGCTGCAACACCATGAGCGATCCCGTGCTGCTGATGGAGGCCATGGAACAGCGCGAGGCTCTGGCCGAGGCCGAAACCTCCATCCAGGTGGAAAGCATCGCCGCCGTGGCGGAGTGCGAAAAGGCCGACTGTCTGGAGGAACTGGCCGGCGCCTTCGGCACCAACGACCTCTCCGCCGCCGACCGCCTCACCACCCGCCTCAAATACCTGATGAAATTCGAGGACGAACTGCGCGCCGCTCGCGTCCGTTTTTCCCAAGCCCCCTGATACCATCATGACAACTCTGCTCCAGATACACGAACCTGGCAAAACCCCGGTTCTCCACGAAGGTGCACAAAATCTCGCCATGGGTATAGATCTCGGCACTACCAATTCGGTGGTGGCCATATCTCATGACGGCCAGCCGGAGGTCCTGCTCGGCGAAGACGGATCATTGCTGGTGCCCTCGATGGTGGCCTACGGCGAAGACGCACGCGCCTTTCCGCTGGTGGGAGAATCGGCGCGCCAGGCCTTGCTCGGGGAACCCGAATCGGTGGTCAGTTCCGTCAAACGGCTGATGGGCCGGGGGGCCGAAGACATCAAATCCCTGGCCGGGACCCTGCCTTTCGAACTGGCGGCGGGCGAGGACGGAGACAATGACGGCGGCATGGTGCGGTTGAAGGTGCGGGGGCGGACCCTGACCCCAGTGGAAGTCTCAGCCGATATTCTGCGGGCGCTGAAAATCCGTGCCGAAACCGCGCTCGACCACAGCGTGGAGCGCGCCGTGGTCACGGTGCCGGCCTATTTCGACGATGCCGCCCGCACCGCCACCCGCGACGCCGCCCGGCTCGCCGGGCTCGAGGTGTTGCGGCTGGTCAACGAGCCCACGGCGGCAGCCATGGCCTACGGGCTGGACAAGGGCGCCGAAGGCGTGTTCGCGGTCTACGATCTCGGCGGTGGCACTTTCGATGTGTCCCTGCTGCGCATGGAAAATGGCGTCTTCCAGGTGCTGGCTACCGGTGGCGACGCGGCCTTGGGCGGCGATGATTTCGACCACGCCATCGCCGAGCATTTCCTGGCGCAACGGACCAAAGAGAGCACCCCCCACACCCTCACCAGCGACGAGGCTAAGACCGCGCTCATGTCGGCGCGTCTGGCTAAGGAATGCCTGTCCACCGCCGACAACGGCGAATGGATGATCGACGCCGGCGGCGTTACCAGCCGCCACCGTCTCGACCGCGAGACCTATCAATTCCTAATCGCGCCTTTTGTGGACCGCACCACCGATATCTGCCGCCATGTGCTCGAAGACGCCGGTCTCAAACCCGAAGATGTTTGCGGCGTGGTGCTGGTGGGCGGCTCGACCCGGGTACCCTTGGTGCGCCAACGAGTGGCGGAATTGTTCGTCCGCGAGCCGCTGGCCGATATCGACCCCGACGCAGTGGTGGCGCTGGGTGCGGCGCTTCAGGCCGAGGCCCTGACCGTGGGCTCCGATAGCTTGTTGCTGGACGTGACGCCGCTAAGCCTCGGCATCGAAACCATGGGCAAAATTACGGAAAAGGTGATTTCCCGCAACACCCCGATCCCGGTTTCCAAAGCCCAGGAATTCACCACCTACCAGGACGGCCAGACCGCCATGATGATCCACGTGGTCCAGGGTGAGCGTGAGATGGTGGACCAGAACCGCTCGCTGGCCCGTTTCGAACTGCACGGCATTCCACCCATGACCGCCGGGGCCGCCCGCATCCTCGTCACCTTCACCATTGACGCCGACGGTCTGTTGACGGTCTCGGCGCGCGAACAGACCACCGGTCTCGAACAGAATGTGGAGGTCAAGCCCTCCTACGGCATTGGCGAGGACGATATGGCGCGGATGCTGCGCGACAGCATGGAACACGCCAAATCCGACATGACCATGCGCCTTCTGGCCGAGTCCCGGGTCGATGGTGAGCGGGTGCTCGCGGCGCTTGGTGCGGCCCTTTCCGCCGATGGCGATCTCTGTAGCGAGATTGAGCGCGATCACATCAACCAGGCCGTTTCCCGCCTCCGCGAGGCCATCGCCGGGGATGACCGCGACCTCATCCACTCCCGCATCACCGAACTCGACGAGGCCTCGCGCCTCTTCGCCGAACGCCGCATGGACCGCGGCATCCGCAAAGCTCTGGAGGGCAAGCGGGTGGCGGAACTGACGGCCGGGGATTCTTCTTCTCCTTCCGGCGAGGAAAAGAACAAGAACAGCGATGATGTGGCGGCAGCGCGCTGAATCTTGAACTCGCCGCCCGTGGTTGTTAAGCAACGGGGGCAGGTTCCACCCCATCCTCAACAGAAAAGAAACAGACATCTCCCCTATGCTTAAAATGACCTTCATCGACGCCGACGGAACCCGCCACGAAGTGGACGCGCCAGAGGGCTTGTCGGTGCTCGAGATCGCCCACCGCAACAATATCGGCCTCGAAGGTGCCTGCGAGGGCTCACTGGCCTGTTCCACCTGCCATGTGATCGTTGACCCCGGCTATTACGGCAAATTGAAGGAAGCCACCGAGGACGAGGAAGACATGCTCGACCTCGCCTGGGGGTTGACCCATACCTCGCGGCTGGGCTGCCAGATCATCATCAGGTCTGAGCTCGACGGGATCACCGTGTCCCTGCCGGCCTCCACCCGCAACATGATGGTGGATTAGAGCACTTTCTGAGTAGTTGGGATCAATTTGATGGAAACGAATCAGCTCATTTGGGTAGGCGTAGCGCACAGCGCGATGCGGGCACATCTGGCAAGCACCGTAATGCCTCTGATGGGCCGATCCACCACACCTTCGGCCGGGTTCTTTTACCTCGTGGCGTCGTTACACATCTCATCCGATACGTCAGCATCGCATTTCAAAGCGCGCCTCGCCACGGGATAAAATCATCCCGGTCAAATTCCAACTACTCGGAAAGTGCTCTAGCCCCCATGCGTTGGACCGACATCCACGACATCGCCATTGAACTCGAGGAACGCCACCCCGAAGTGGACAACGTCAACCTGCGCTTCACCGACCTCCACCGCTGGGTCATGGAACTGCCCGGTTTCGACGACGACCCCGAACGCTCAAACGAGAAAATCCTCGAGGCCATCCAGGCGGCCTGGATCGAAGAAAGGGAGTGACTCCTCCTTTTCCCGCCCCGCGCATCCCCGCCACTTCGATGCGTCCTTGTTTCGCGCATCGGCAAGTCCCATATTCGGGCAATGAATGTCCCTATTAATTCTCTGGGCTTTGACCGGATTCCAGCGGAAACGCGGGTGGTGGTGGCTATGTCGGGCGGCGTCGACAGCGCCGTCACCGCCGCCATGCTCGCCGATCAAGGCTATGACGTGGTGGGCATCACGCTCCAGCTCTACGACCACGGGGAAACGGTGGTTAAGCCCGGAACCTGCTGCGCCAGCGAGGACATCCACGACGCGCGCCGGGTCGCCGACCATATCGGCATCCCCCATTACGTGCTCAATTACGAATCCCGTTTCCGCGAGAGTGTGATCGAGGACTTCGCCGACAGCTACATCCAGGGCGAAACTCCCATTCCCTGCATACGCTGTAACCAGACCGTGAAATTTCGCGACCTTCTCGATACCGCCATGGATATTGGCGCCGATGTGCTAGCCACCGGTCATTACGTACGCCGCGCCGACGGCACGGAAGGCCCGGAACTGCTGAAAGCTGCCGATCCCTCGCGCGACCAGAGCTATTTCCTCTTCGCCACTACGCGGCCCCAGCTCGACCTCCTGCGCTTTCCCTTGGGCGACATGAAAAAAACATCAACCCGAGGGCTGGCGCGCAAGTTCCGGCTCCCCATCAGCGCCAAGCCCGACAGCCAGGATATCTGTTTCGTGCCCGACGGCGATTACGGCGCCGTGGTGGCGAAGCTGCGTCCCGGTGCGTCCCGGCCCGGCGACATCGTCGCCGTGGATGGCTCCTTACTTGGCCGCCATGACGGCGTC
>Ga0208642_1000315_pt1 | contig 26745 bp, 25 predicted proteins | sample ETN02SmetaG_4_FD_185790 | JGI IMG/M metagenome (GOLD analysis project Ga0208642, IMG submission 185790) | Marine microbial and viral communities from oxygen minimum zone, Eastern Pacific Ocean - ETNP2014F10-02SV251 (SPAdes) (version 2) | ecosystem: Environmental > Aquatic > Marine > Oceanic ...
AAATTTAAAAAAGGTACTATTAAAAAAAAAAAATTTAAACTTGGCGATGTTATTTATTGGAATGGGCATGTTGCAATTTGTATTAATTCAAAAGAATTAATACATGCATATGGACCAAGAAAAAAAGTTTTAATTATGCCAATAAAAAAAACATTAAAGCTTATAAAAGATACTGCGAATCTTGAAGTAAAAAAAATTTTTTCTATTTAAACTTCTTCTCTACCAAAATCTGGTTTTGAAATATCTTGTTTTAAATGAATTATCTGTTTTCTCACCTTTTTTGAGTTAATTAAAATTCTTCTTAAATTTTTATCTTCAAAATTTTTTATATTTTTTTTGAATACTTTTAAATTTTTAATAAACATATTAATTGTATTAATCATATTTTCTTTATTATTAAAAAAAACATCTCTCCACATAATTTCATTAGATGCTGCAGTTCTAGAAAAATCCCTAAGACCACCAGCACTAAATTTAATAATATTTTTTTTCTGTTTTTTTTGAAAATCTTGAGCAGTTTTAATTAGATTATAAGCAATTAAATGTGGTAAATGACTAGTTACCGCAAATATTTTATCGTGCTCACTTGGTCCCATGAAAATAACATTTGATCCAAGTTTTTTCCAAAATCTTACTACTTTTTTGACTTTGTTTTGATTTTTATCATTAACAATGATGCACCATTTGTTTAAAAATAAATTCTTGCTACCAAATTCTGGTCCACTAACCTCGGAACCGGCAATAGGATGGCTTAAAATCCAATCTAAAGATTTATTTAATTTCTTATTTTTTAAATTTAAAATGTTTTGTTTAGTAGACCCAACATCAGTTATTATACTTTTCTTGCCTAAAAACTTATTCAAATGAGGAATGACCCTTTCGTACTGGCTCATGGGTGTAGACAATATAACAAAATCAATATCTGATATTTTTTTATCCAATTTTTTTAAAATAATTACTTTTGAATTTATTTTTTTTATTTTTGAAATGTTTTTTTTTGATTTTTCATAAATAAATATTTTTTTTGAAATTTTTTTATTAATAGAACCTCTTAATATTGAGGATCCAATCAATCCACATCCTATAATTAATAATTTTTTAAACATTTTTAAAAATAGATTTCATTTTATTTAAGAAAAATAAATTTTCTTTTTTATTCCCAATAGTAAGTCTTAGACAATTTTTAATTCCATAAGATCTCATTTCTCTTAAAATTATTCCAGAGTCTTCAAGTTTTTGCTCAACCTTGTCAGCTGAAAATTTACATTTATTAAAATTTAACAAGAAAAAATTTGGTCCAATATTATTGGTACTTATTTTATATTTTTCTAGTTCCTTTTTAACTTTTTTGCACCATAAAATATTATGTTTAACTGATTTTATTAAAAATTTATTATCTTTTAATGCCTCATTTGCGCAAGCTTGGGCAATTTTATTTACATTAAATGGAGGTTTTATTTTATATAATTCGCTAATTATTTTTTTATCTCCATAACCCCAGCCTATCCTTAAAGAAGCAAGTCCATAGATTTTTGAAAATGTTCTTAAAATAAATACATTCTTTGTATTTTTAAATATTTCTAATCCAGATTTATAATCTTTATTTCTCATATATTCAAAATAAGCATCATCAATCACAAGCAATATCCTATTGCTAAGTTTTTTTCTTAATTCTAATAACTCTTTTTTATTAATATAAGTTCCTGTTGGATTATTAGGATTAGCCAAAAATACAATTTTAGTTTTTTTTGTTACCTTTTTTAATATCTTTCTAATTGAAACCTTAAAATTATTTTCTTTTGAATATATTACTTTTGCCCCAACAATTTTTGCATAAATTCTATACATTAAAAAACTGTATTGTGGCACAATTACTTCATCTCCTTTATTTATGAAAAGTTGACATAACATTTGAATTATTTCATCCGAACCTGCTCCACAAATAATTCGATTTTGATCACAGTTATATTTTTTTGAAATTGAATTTGTTAGTTTCTTAAATTTGCTATCTGGATATTTTGAAATTTTATTATCAAAAGTTTTTAAAACTTTTTGAACTTTATTACTTATGCCCAAAGCAGACTCGTTAGCAGAAAGTTTTATAACTTTTTTATTTTCTTTAGAAATTGATCGACCGGGCCTATAAGCTTCTAAATTTATTTTTCTAAAAGTAGGTGTAATCATTGTGCTAATTTTTACTAATAAATAGTTATATAATTAAATAATACAATCAATTAATTCTAAAAAAATTGACATCTAATTATCTTTCTTGTAAAAGCTTTTTGCGCTGATTTAAACTGAATTGCGAGCGCTATAAAAAACCTGCTAAAGAAGTTTTTTATCTCACAATTCACTAGAACAACTGTATATGAACGATTTAAGTAAGATAAAAAATATAATAGTTAAAAATCCATTAAAATTAGATTGTGGAAAAGAAATTTCAAATTTTCCTTTAGCGTATGAAACATATGGCAAGCTAAATGAAAAAAAAGACAACGCTATTTTAGTTTTCCATGCATTATCAGGAGATCAGTACGCTTCAGGTATAAATCCTGTTACAAATAAAGAAGGTTGGTGGAATTGTGCTATAGGACCTGGTAAATCATTAGATACTGATAAGTTTTTTGTAATATGTGCAAATGTTATTGGTGGCTGTATGGGCTCCTACGGACCGAGTACAATCGACCCAAATACAAATAAATCTATAGGAACAAATTTTCCAGTTATAACAATTAACGATATGGTAAATGCGCAATACAACCTTTTAGATTTTTTTAAAATTGAAAAATTGTTTGCTGTTACTGGAGGTTCGATGGGTGGAATGCAAGTTTTACAGTTTATATCAAACTTTCCAAATAAAGTTCAAGTTGCAGTACCAATAGCTTGCACAGCAAGCCATTCTGCACAAAATATTGCATTAAATGAACTTGGAAGACAAGCAATTATGGCTGATACAAATTGGAAGAATGGTTTGTATGGAGAAAATGAAAATAATCCTGATAAAGGTTTGGCTATAGCAAGAATGGCTGCACACATTACTTATTTATCCAAAGTAGGATTACAAGAAAAATTTGGAAGAAAACTCCAAGAAAAAGATAAATTAAAATTTAGTTTCGATGCAGACTTTCAAATCGAAAGCTATTTAAGACATCAAGGATCTGTTTTCGTAGATCGTTTCGATGCAAATAGTTACTTATACATAACAAGAGCAATGGATTATTTTGATTTAACAAAACAATTTGATGGAAATCTCTCAAAAGCATTTGAAAAAAGTAAAACTAAATTTTTTGTTATTTCATTTACATCTGATTGGTTATACCCAACATCTGAAAACAGAGATATTGTTATTGCATTAAATGCAATTGGTGCAGATGTTGGTTTTGTAGAAATAGAATCTGACAAAGGACATGACTCATTTTTGCTAGATGTTCCAGATTTTCTTAATACACTAAAAAATTACATGAATTCCACTTATTCAAATTTAAATGAAAAAAGAATATAATATTATATCTGAATTAATTGAAGAAAAATCAAGAACACTTGATGTGGGGTGTGGAAATGGAGATTTAATGAAATATTTATTTGAGAATAAAACTAAACATATAAGAGGATTAGAAATCTCAAAAAAAAGTGTTCAAAATTGTCTATCAAAAGGTTTGCCCGTAATAGAGGGTAATGCAGAAAATGACTTAAAACAGTTCCCAAATCATTCTTTTGACTATGTTATCCTAAGTCAAACACTTCAAGCTTTTTTGAACCCTGAAAAAGTTATAACCGAATTATTAAGAATTGGAAAGAAAGCAATAGTAACAATTCCTAATTTTGGACATTGGAAAGTAAGACTTGAATTATTAATAAAAGGGACAATGCCAGTAACCGAAAATCTTCCTAATGAATGGTATAATACGCCTAATTTACATATGTGCACAATAAAAGATTTTTTTAATTTTTGTGAAAAAAGAAATATTATAGTTTTTAAATCTTTTGCATTAAATAAAGAAAAAATTTCGATAATTAATAGATCAAATTTAAAATTCAAAAATTTAATTTCGGAATTAGGTATTTTTTTAATAGAGAATTAAATGAAAATTGAAATAATCAAATGCTTGCAAGATAACTATTCATATCTTGTAATTGATGTAGAAAATAATTTTGCATGTGTAATCGATCCGAGCGAGTCTAAACCAATAATCAATTATATTGAAAAAAATAAAATAGAATTAAAATTTATATTAAACACCCATCATCATTTTGATCATGTTGATGGAAATAATGAGCTTAAAAAAAAATATAATTCAAAAGTAATTGGTTTTAAAAAAGATAAAAATAGAATTCCTGAAATAGATATTTGTTTGGATGATAGAGAAATTTGGAAGGGTGAACAATTTGAATCAAAAATTTACCATATACCTGGACATACGTCAGGACATGTTTGCTATCATTTTTTTAATCAAAATATTTTATTTACAGGAGATACTTTATTTTCTTTAGGCTGTGGTAGAATCTTCGAGGGAACTTATGAACAGATGTTTTCATCTTTACAATTAATAAAATCTTTTCCAAAAAATACAAAAATTTATTGTGGTCATGAGTATACTTTAAAAAATTCTGATTTTTGTATTAAGTATGATAAAAATAATTCTGCTCTTAGAAATAAAATTAAATCAATAAAAAATAAATTAAATAGAGGTATTCCATCTATACCATCAACAATCGAAGAAGAACTCAATTGCAATATTTTTTTAAAGTCAAAAGATATTGAAACATTTTCAAAATTGAGAGATTTAAAGGATAATTTCTAACTTATTCGTCTTGACTAAAAGATGTCTCTGATTATATTGCTGTTTATAAAAATTGAGATAAACAATGTCATTTGCAATTATACAAACGGGTGGGAAACAGTACAAAGTTAAAGCTGGTGAAATAATTAAAATTGAAAGATTAGAAGATTCTAAACCTGAATCAAAAGTTGAGTTTAAAGAAATTTTAGCTTATGGCGACAATAAAAGCATAGAATTAGGAGAGCCCACAATATCTGGTGCTAAAGTCGAAGCAGATTTGTTAGAAAATGGAAAAAATAGAACAGTTCTTATTTTTAAGAAAAGAAGAAGAAAAAATTCAAGAAGAAAAAATGGGCATAGACAACAATTTTCATTAATTAGAATTAATAAAATTTTTTCAAAAGATGGAAAAATAATTTCTGAAGCTGAAAAAATGAAAAAAGAAAATAAAAAAGAAGTTAAAACTGAGACAAAAGAGGTTGCTAAGTAAACTAAGGTAATTTATGGCTACTAAAAAAGCAGGTGGATCATCTAAAAACGGAAGAGATAGTGCCGGTCGAAGACTTGGAGTAAAAAAATATGGTGGTCAACTAGTTGTGCCTGGAAATATAATTGTTAGACAAAGAGGAACAAAAATATTTCCTGGTGAAAACGTTGGTATAGGTAAAGATCATTCTATTTTTTCAGTAGTAAAAGGCAAAGTAGAATTTAAAAAAAGTAAATCAGACAGAACTTACGTTTCAGTAAAGCCCAATTAATAATCGCAACTAATTTAAATCGGTTGTATCATGAAATTTCTCGATCAAGTTAAGATATTTGTTAAAGCAGGTGATGGTGGTTCTGGTTCACCAAGTTTTAGACGTGAAAAATTCATTGAGTTTGGTGGACCCGATGGTGGAGATGGTGGTAAAGGTGGTTCTATTATTATAAAGACAGAAAGAAATTTAAATACATTAATAGACTACAGATATCAGCAACACTTCAAAGCTGAAAGAGGTAGTAATGGTATTGGAAAAAATAAAACTGGACGCGGTGGTGAAACTTTATATTTAAAAGTTCCTATTGGTACTCAAGTTCTTGAAGAAGATAATAAAACTCTAATTTATGACTTTAAAAAAGAAAATGAAGAATTTGTTGTTGCTATTGGAGGAAAAGGAGGCTTTGGTAATACAAGATTTAAATCATCTACAAATAGAGCGCCTAAAAAATTTACTAAAGGTGCACAAGGAGAAGAATTTTGGATATGGCTGCAATTAAAAACTATTGCTGATATAGGAATAATTGGATTGCCAAATGCAGGAAAGTCAAGTTTGCTAGCTTCAGTAACTAGTGCAAATCCTAAAATTGCAAATTATAAATTTACTACTCTTAATCCAAATCTCGGAGTTACAATGTATGATGATAAAGAAATAACATTAGCAGATATACCAGGTTTAATTGAAGGAGCCCATATAGGTACGGGTCTGGGGATAAAATTTTTAAAACATATTGAAAGATGTAAAACACTACTGCATCTCATTGATATTACAGAAAATGATTTAGTTAATTCATATAATCAAGTGAGAGAAGAGCTAGGAAAATATAGCCAACAACTTTTAGATAAAGAGGAGTTGATTGTATTTAATAAAATAGATTTAATTGAAGAAGATCAAATAAAAGAAAAATTAGATAAATTTAAAAAAGAAATTAAGAAAGATGCTTTAGTAATGTCTACATTCGATAAGAAAACAATATCTAATATCAAATCAAAGTTAATTAATCATGTATCTTAAAGAATCAAAAACAGTTGTAATCAAAATAGGATCTTCATTACTTATTAATGATAATAAAATTATAAGAGAAAAATGGTTATCAGAATTTGCAAAAGATGTGAGAGATCTTCTGCGTTTAAAAAAAAATGTAATTATAGTTAGCTCAGGAGCGATTGCTTTGGGGTGTAAAAAATTAAAATTAAGTAAAAAAAATTTAAAACTTGATAAAAGTCAAGCAGTAGCTTCCATAGGTCAAATAGAACTGATGAATTTATTCAAAAAAACATTTAAAAAAATTAATCTTTCACAAATTTTACTTACACTGGAAGATACCGAACAAAGAAGAAGAGCTATAAATGCAAAAAGAACTTTTGAGAATCTTTTTAACTTAGGATTTGTTCCTGTAGTTAACGAAAATGACAGTATAGCTACATCGGAGATAAAATATGGAGATAACGATAGATTGGCATCTAGAGTTGCTCAGATATCTAGTGCGGATTGTTTAATCTTGCTATCAGATGTAAACGGTTTGTATTCTAAAAACCCTAAGATAGATAATAGAGCAGAACTAATCCATGAAATTAAAAATATAGATGATAACATTAAAAAAATCGCAACTAGAAGTGTTGGAGAGCATGGCACAGGCGGAATGAAAACAAAAATTGATGCAGCAAAAATTTGCCAACTTTCAGGATGCTATATGGCAATAGCCAATGGATTAGTAAATCGACCAATACAAAATATTATAAACAACAATTATTGTACTTGGTTTTTGCCAAAAATTTCTAAATTAGATGCTCGAAAAAAATGGATAATAAGTTCCATATCTCCCAAAGGTCAGTTGATTATTGATGATGGTGCTTTGAGCGCTTTAAAAAGTGGCAAAAGTTTATTGGCCGCAGGGATTAAAGAGGTTAAAGGACAATTTAATAAAGGAGATCATGTTAGAATTTTAGATAAAAATATGATTGAATTTGCAAGAGGTTTAAGCAGTTTCACATCTGATGAAATATCAAAAATAAAAGGACAACACTCTAATAAAATTGGCAATCTATTAGGATATATTTCTAAGTCTGAAGTTATTCATAAAGATGATATGGTAAAAGTCTGATGAGCAAACTATTAAATAATATTGGAAAAAAAGCCAGAATTGCTTTTAAAAGTAAGATAAATACAAAAGTTAAAAACAAAGTATTAGAAGATTACTACAAATTAATTATTAAAAACAAAAATAAAATAATCTCTGAAAATAAAAAAGATATTAAAGTTGCAGAAGCAAAAAAATTAAAAGAGAATTTGATAAAAAGACTTGCTCTAAACAATGACAAAATTTATTCTATAATTAATTCAATTAAGATAATTGCTAAATTTAAAGATCCTGTTGATTTAGAATTGGATCAATGGAAAAGACCAAACGGTCTCAAAATTAAAAGAGTAACAATACCAATTGGTGTTATAGGCGTTATATATGAAAGTAGACCTAATGTTACTGCTGATGTTTCCGCTTTATGTTTTAAATCTGGGAATTGTGTAATTTTGAGAGGTGGATCAGAAGCATATTTTAGTAATAGAATTTTGGCAAAACTATTTAGACAGTCATTAAAAAAAAATAAAATAGATAAAAATTTTGTGCAATTTGTTGACAATAAAAATAGAAAATTAGTTGATTATATGCTCTCAAAAATGAGTAATTATATTGATGTTATAATTCCAAGGGGAGGAAAAAACTTAGTAAAAAAAGTACGGAACTTATCATCAGTTCCGGTAATTGGTCATCTTGAAGGCATATGTCATACATATGTTGATAAAGAGGTAAATATGAAGATGGCAAAAAAGATAGTGGTCAATGCTAAATTACGAAATACAAGTATCTGCGGTGCTACAGAAACTTTGCTTATTCATAAAAAAAATTCAAAATTTATTAATGATATTTTAAATGAATTAACTAATAATGGTTGCACTATTTACGCCGATACAAAAATTAAAAAGTTATATAAAGGAAAAACAAAAACAGCCAATGTTAAGGTGTGGTCTACTGAATTTTTATCAGCAATAATTTCTGTAAAATTAGTTAATGACATAACTGAAGCCGTTAACCATATTAACAAATATGGAACAATGCATACTGACGCAATAATCACTAAGAATAAATTATCAGCAAAATATTTTATAAAAAATGTAAAGAGTTCAATTGCTATACATAACTCATCAACTCAATTTGCGGATGGTGGTGAATTTGGATTTGGAGGAGAAGTAGGTATATCTACAAATAAACTACCTCCAAGAGGTCCTGTTGGTCTTAATCAACTTGTAAGTTACAAATATGAAGTATATGGGTCAGGTCAAATTAGAAAATAAAAAAAAAATTGGAATTCTTGGTGGTACATTTGATCCTGCACATATTGGTCATATAAAAATATCAATAACTGCAAAAAAAATATTTAAACTTGATAAAGTTATATGGGCGATTACAAAAAAAAATCCATATAAAAAAAATAGTTCACTCAATCTTAAAGAAAGAATAAGTTATGCAAAAAAAATTAGTTTAAAAAACAAATTTATCAAAATTGGATTTTATGAAGATAAAATTAAATCAAACAAAACAATAAATTTAATAAAATTCTTCATAAAAAAAAATAAAAATACAGAAATTTATTTTATTATGGGTGCTGATAATTTGATAAATTTTCACAAATGGAAAAAATATAATCTTATACCTGGTCTATGTAAGATACTTGTCTTTGATAGAGATGGGTATAAATCAAAATCTTTAAAATCTTTGTCATTTAAAAAATACAATAATAAAAGCTTAGAATTTATTAAATTTAAAAAAGTCAAAATTTCATCTTCTCAATTAAGGAAAATTTGATACTCTAAATTCAATTAATGGATAAAATTTCCGATATTAAAAAAGAAATAATCGATATTCTAGATTCAAACAAAGCATTAGATATAATATCTATTGATCTTGAGGGTAAATCATCTGTGGCGGACTATATGATAATTGCAAGCGGCACATCTTCAAGGCATATTCAAGCATTGTCTGAAAAAGTTTTTGAGAATTTTAAAAATAATGGTATTGAAAATTGTAAAATTGAAGGAAAATATAGCAATGAATGGAAACTAGTTGATGGAATTGATTTGATTGTTCATATTTTTAATCCAGAAAAAAGAAAATTTTATGAATTGGAAAAAATGTGGTCTGAGCTTATTCCAAAAGAAAAAGTGATTATATGAAAAATATATTCAGTAAATTTTTAATTTCATTTTTATTTTGTCTAATAGCAGTTAATTCAGGTAATTCTGAAAATAAGGATGATATTTATAAGAAAATTGATTTGTTCAGTGAGGTATTAGATAAAATTAATAAAGAATATGTTGAAGATGTAAATCAAAGTGATGCTATGGATGCCGCTATTAACGGAGTTCTACAATCTTTGGATCCATATTCAGCGTATATGACACCAGAGTTATATGAAAGTATACAAACAGAAACGAGCGGTGAATTTGGAGGATTGGGTATCGAAGTTAGCATGGAAGCAGGAGTAGTAAAAGTAATATCTCCAATTGATAATACTCCAGCTTCAAGAGCTGGTGTTAAAGCTGGCGACTACATTGTAAAAATTAATGATATTCAAGTTCAAGGTAAATCTCTCAGTGAAGCGGTGGATTTAATGCGAGGTCCGGTGGGTACAGATATAGAAATTACTGTAAGAAGAAGAGGTAAAAAAAAAGCATTAGTTTTTAAAATTACGAGAGAAATAATAAAGGTTGCATCAGTAAAATCTAAAATTATCGATGAAAAAACAGGTTACTTAAGATTAACCTCATTTAATGAAAATAGTAGCAGTCAGATAAAAGATAAAATTAAAGAATTTAAAAAAAATGGAAAAGTGGAAAATTATATTTTAGATTTGAGAAACAATCCTGGTGGACTTCTTTCGCAAGCAATAAAAATCTCAGACTTTTTTTTAGATAATGGTGAAATAGTATCCACAAGAAGCAAAAGTAAATACGAAAATAGAAAATGGTTCGCAAAAAAAGGTGATATATTAAATGGTGAAACAATTGTTGTATTGATCAATTATGGATCTGCATCTGCGTCTGAAATAGTTGCAGGAGCGCTCAAAGATCATAAAAGAGCTATTCTGATTGGTGAAAACTCTTACGGGAAAGGATCAGTTCAATCAATTATACCATTAAAAAATAGTGGTGCAATTAGACTCACTGTATCTAAATATTACCTACCATCTGGCAAATCTATATCTGAAATTGGTGTAAAACCTGATATTGAAATTGCAGAAAATTCTGATGAATTTAAATTAAATACTGAAACCGACAATCAATTAAATTTTGCACTAAAACTTCTTAACGGATAATAATGAAAGAAAAGTATAATAATTTACCACTAAGAAGTGGTGTAGGAGTTGTGGTACTTAATGAAAAAAATCAAGTATTTGTAGCTAAAAGAATTGATAACCCTAAAAACCTTTGGCAGATGCCACAAGGAGGCATCGATAATGAAGAAAACTTTTACGATGCGGCAATCAGAGAATTAAAAGAAGAAACTAGTATTAAAACCGTTACCTTAATAAAAGAAATTGATGGATTTATTACATATCATTTACCAAATCACCTACTAGGAATTATTTGGAAAGGTAAATATAAAGGACAAAAACAGAAATGGTTTATTGTCAGATTTGGTGGTGATGAAAAAGAGATTAATATTAATACAAAAAAACCTGAATTTTTGGAATGGAAGTGGATTAATGTCAAAAATTTAACTGATAGAGTGGTTAATTTCAAACTCCATGTTTACCGTCATATACAAAAAGAAATTAAAAAAATAATTTAGTTAAAGCTTAAAGATTTTAAAACTTCAAGTTTGTGATTTAATAAAAACTTATTCTGATCATCTATTTCATTTTTTGATAACTCTTTTTCAGCTTCTTCAATAAAATTACTAATTTGGTTTTTTTCCGCATTTTTAATATTAAAAATATAACTAGTTAGTATGGATAGAGAATTATTTTTAAATTCAACAATTCCATCTTCAACATAATAATTTTCTTCTTCGGATCCTGTAATAACCTTAACTATTCCTGGTTTTAATAATGAAATTATTGATATGTGATCTTTTAATATTCCTATTTCTCCCTCAAATGCAGGTACGACTACCTCGGAAACATTGTCTTTTGATAAAAAAGATTTCTCTGGATTTATAATCTCTATGTTAAAACTTTCGCTCATTAAGCGGCAGCATCTTTAGCCATTTTTTCAGCTTTCTCAACAACTTCCTCTATTGTTCCAACCATATAAAATGCTGCTTCAGGCAAATGATCGTATTCACCTTTGCAGATTGCATCAAAGCCTTTAATAGTAGATTCCAAATCCACAAGTTTACCTGAAGATCCAGTAAATACTTCCGCAACAAAGAAAGGTTGTGATAAAAATCTTTGTATTTTTCTAGCTCTAGCTACAGTTAGTTTGTCCTCTTCTGATAGCTCATCCATACCTAAAATTGCAATAATATCTTGTAAAGATTTATAAGTTTGTAAAATCTTTTGTACTTCTCTTGCAACTCTATAATGTTCATCTCCAACGACTCGTGGATCTAATATTCTTGAAGTTGAGTCTAGAGGATCTACAGCTGGATAAATTCCAAGTTCAGCAATTTGTCTAGATAAAACTGTAGTTGCATCTAAGTGTGAAAAAGAAGTTGCTGGGGCAGGATCTGTTAAATCGTCAGCTGGAACATAAATAGCTTGAACAGATGTAATTGATCCCTTGTTTGTAGTTGTAATTCTCTCTTGGAGATTACCCATATCTGTTGCTAAGGTTGGTTGATACCCTACTGCAGAAGGAATTCTTCCAAGTAGTGCGGAAACTTCTGAACCTGCTTGTGTAAATCTAAATATATTATCGACAAAAAATAAAACATCCTGGCCTTCTTGATCTCTAAAATATTCTGCAACAGTCAATCCTGTTAAGCCAACTCTCGCCCTAGCTCCTGGAGGTTCATTCATTTGGCCATAAACAAGTGCTGCTTTTGATCCAGCTCCGTCCGGTTTAATAACTCCCGATTCTATCATCTCATGGTATAAGTCATTTCCTTCTCTAGTTCTTTCTCCAACTCCAGCAAAAACTGAGAATCCTCCATGAGCTTTTGCAATATTATTAATTAATTCCATTATAATTACTGTTTTTCCAACTCCCGCACCTCCAAACAAGCCAATTTTTCCACCTTTTGCATATGGTGCAAGTAAATCAATAACTTTAATTCCAGTTACCAATATTTCAGTTTCTGTAGATTGCTCAGTAAAGACTGGAGCTGGTCTGTGAATTGACCAACTTTCTTTAGTTTTAACTTCACCTTTTTGATCGATTGGTTCGCCCACAACATTAATAATTCTTCCTAGAGTTTCAGGTCCGACAGGTACTTGTATTGGTTTTCCTGTATCCGTTACTTCGTCACCTCTCTTTAAACCTTCCGTACTATCCATTGCTATAGTTCTAACGCTTGATTCTCCTAGATGTTGCGCTACTTCAAGAACCAACCTGGAACCAGCATTGCTACATTCTAATGCTGTTAATATTTCTGGAAGCTCATCTTTAAATTTTACGTCTACTACTGCTCCAATAACCTGTGTAATATTTCCCTTTCTGCTCATAATTATAAACTTTCTGCTCCTGATATTATTTCTATTAACTCTTTAGTAATGGCTGCCTGACGACTTCTATTATATTGAATAGTAAGTTTGTCAACCAATTCGCCAGCATTTCTAGTTGCATTGTCCATTGCAGTCATTCTAGAACCTTGTTCGCTAGCAGAATTCTCTAACATTGCTTTGAAAATTTGCGTTGATATGTTTTTTGGCAATAAATTGTATAAAATTTCATCTTCATCTGGTTCAAATTCATAGCTATTTTCAGATTTAGTGTCACTTTCTTTTTCCTCTGAATTCAAAGGTATGATTTGTTGTTCTTGGGGAATCTGGGTAATTACATTTTTAAATTTATTATAAAATATTGCACATACATCAAATTCGTTATTATTAAATTTTTCAATAATTAAATTTCCAACTTTTGATGCGTCAAAATAATTAGCATTTTTTGACTCTTTGAATGAAATTTTTTCAACAATATAATTTTTATATTGTCTTTTTAACTGATCATATCCTTTGGAACCTACAGTTATAATTTTTAGAGTTTTTTCTTCAGAAAGTATTTTTCTAAAATAGATTTTTGCTTTTTTGATAATATTGGTATTAAAACCTCCACATAATCCCCTGTCTGCAGTAAGCACTATGCAAAGATGTACTTTATCATTGCCAGTACCAACTAATAACTTTGGTGCACTCTCTTTATCTGAAATGCCACTGGAAAGATTTAATATAACATTGTTCATCTTCTCGGAATATGGCCTACCTCTTTCTGCACTTTCTTGAGATTTTCTTAGTTTAGCAGCAGCAACCATTTTCATAGCCTTGGTTATTTTTTGTGTCGATTTAACACTAGTTATTCTTTTTCTAAGATCGTCTAAGCTTGGCATTTATTATTGTTTAAGCTCTTTAATTAAATCAGCTAATTGTTTCTCGGTATCCTCCTCAAGTTTTCCTGAACTTGCAATGGATTCGATTATTTCTGGTTTTTCAGATTTACATTTTTGAAGAACTTTATTTTCAAAATTTGCAATATCTTTAAGTTCAATATCATCCAAATATCCTTTCACTCCACAGAAGATTACAATCACCTGTTCTGCAATTGTCATTGGTGAATACTGACCTTGTTTTAAAAGTTCAGTTAGTTTTGAACCTCTATTTAATAACTTTTGTGTTGAAACATCTAAATCTGAGCCAAATTGAGCAAATGCTGCCATCTCTCTATATTGAGCCAGCTCAAGTTTTATTGAGCCTGCAACTTTTTTCATAGCTTTAATCTGTGCCGATGATCCGACCCTTGATACAGATAAACCAACGTTCACTGCAGGTCTAATGCCTTGGTTAAATAACTCAGTCTCTAGGAAAATTTGACCATCAGTAATTGAGATTACATTTGTTGGAATATAAGCCGATACGTCACCTGCTTGAGTTTCAATTATCGGGAGTGCTGTTAAAGATCCACCTCCATTAGCATCATTTAGTTTTGCTGCTCTTTCCAATAATCTGCTATGTAAATAGAATACATCGCCTGGATAAGCCTCTCGTCCAGGAGGTCTTCTTAGTAATAGAGACATTTGTCTATAAGCAACAGCTTGTTTTGATAAATCGTCATAAATTATAAGCGCATGCATACCATTATCTCTAAAGTATTCACCCATTGTGCAACCAGTGTAGGGTGCTAGGAATTGTAATGGCGCTGCATCAGATGCTGTTGCTGATACAATGGTTGTATAATCCATTGCTCCGGCATCCTCTAATGTTTTTAAAATTTGTGCTACTGTTGATCTTTTTTGACCAATTGCTACATAAATACAATAAAGCTTCTTACTTTCATCATCAGACTCGTTTATTTTTTTTTGATTTATAATCGTATCTATTGCAACTGCAGTTTTTCCTGTTTGTCTATCTCCGATAATTAATTCCCTTTGTCCTCTTCCTATGGGTATTAAGCTGTCAATTGCTTTTAGTCCAGTTTGCATTGGTTCATTCACAGATTGTCTTGGAATTATTCCTGGAGCTTTTACTTCAACTCTTTTTCTTTCTAAACTCTTATCTAATGCTCCCTTTCCATCTATTGGATTTCCTAATCCGTCTACAACTCTTCCAAGCAGTTGCTTTCCAACTGGAACATCCACAATTGCTCCTGTTCTTTTTACAGTATCGCCTTCTTTTATAGCTCTGTCGTCACCAAAAATTACAACACCCACGTTATCATTTTCTAAATTTAAAGCCATTCCTTTAGATCCGTCAGAGAATTCCACCATCTCACCGGCCTGAACATTATCCAAACCATATATTCTGGCAATACCATCTCCTACTGAAAGAACTTGTCCGACTTCTGAAACTTCTGCTTTATCTCCAAATTTCTTTATTTGCTCTTTTAATATTTTTGTTACTTCTGAAGGATTTATTTCCATTTATGCCTCTATCATTTTTTTTTCTATTTGTTGTAATTTATTTTTTATGGAAGTATCAATCATAGTGCTTCCAACTTTTATTATTAAACCTCCAATTAAACTTGAATCATGCTTGTAGCTTAATTTTAAATTTGAACCAAAATTGCTAGCTAGTTCATCTTTAATTTTATTTATTTCACCTTCATTCAAATTTTTAGCTGCTGACAATTCTGCTTGGATTTCACCTCTGGAATTTGAACAAATAACAATAAAATCTTTTAGTATTTTTTCAACATAGAATAATCTTCTTTTTGAAACTATAAAACTTAAAAAATTTTTTAATAATTCATTAAATTTAAATTGATCTGAAATTATCTCAATAACTTTTAATTGATCTTCTATTTTATTTGTTGGGTCTTTAATAAAATCTTTAACATCTGAACTTTTGCTAATTAATTCAAGTATTGCTAAGATTTGATTCTCTACATCAATAATAGAATTATTCTCAAAAGCCAATTCGAATAAGGCTTGCGAATAACTATTGCTAGTTGAAAAAGAAGTTTTATTATCGCTCAATATTTGCTCGCTATTTGAAGATGTTTAAAAATTTCGCTTAGATAACATACCAACAATCGGTCTTCAAGGCTCAGTTTGCAAAAAATACCCTAATTTAGTGCGCTAATTGAAGCTTATTGGATCAACATCAACTGTTAGTTTTATTCCTGAGGGCAATTTATATTTATCTAGTATTTCTCTAAGATTTTTTTGAATTTTTGAATTTTTTTTTGACCTGATCAAAATTCTTTGTCTAAATTTTCTTTTAATTTTATAAACAGGCGATTCCACAGGTCCTAGAACTCTATCACTAATTGAGCCCAATAAATATTCTTTTAATTTAAATGACTCATTTTCTAATTTTTTTTCATTTAAAGAAGTCAATATTAAAGAAATGAATCTTTCGAAAGGTGGAAGATTGTTTTTTTTTCTTAATTCTAATTCTCTATTCAAAAAAATAAATGGGTCTTCATTTGTCATTTGATTTATAACTTCTGATTTTAAATCATATGTTTGAAAATAAACTGTAGCTGGTTTACCCGTTCTTCCTGCTCTTCCGGATAACTGATGATAAAGTTGTAAATTTTTTTCTGCACTTCTTAAATCGTGCCCTTGAGAAGATAAATCAATGTCTAAAATAACTATACAATTTAAATTTGGAAAATGAAAACCTTTAGAAATTAATTGTGTTCCAATTATAATATTAATTTCACCTGTTATAATTTTATCTAATATATTTTTAGAAGATGCTTTATTCATAGTGTCACTTGAAAAAATAGATATTTTTTCATTTGGAAATAATAATTTTACTTCCTCTGAAACTTTTTCTACTCCCAGACCACTAAATACAAAATCACATAATTTTTCTTTTTCACATTTTCTATTTAATGATGATTTATATCCACAATAATGACAGAGAAGATTTTTTTTATGTTTGTGATAAACAAGATTAATTGAACAATATGGGCACGAAAAAACCTTTAAGCAATTTTTACATAAAACATATGGAGCAAAACCTCTTCTATTAATAAAAAAAAGAATTTGATTTCCCAGCTTTAAATGTTCTTTTACTTTATTAACTGTTTGAGAAGATATCCAGGATTGTTTGGGTAGTTTATATTTTTTCAAATCAATTATTTGATGTGAAGGCAAATTTGCCTCTTTATACCTATTAATCAATCTTGAAAAAGAATATTTATTATTTTTTATGTTTGCATAAGTTTCTACTGAAGGAACAGCTGTAACTAAATTTATGGGTACATTTTCAAAATTGGCCCTGGCTATAGCCATATCTCTGGCATTATAAATTACACCTTCATCTTGTTTATAAGACTGATCGTGTTCTTCATCAACGATTAAGACTCCAAGTTTATTAAAAGGAAGGAACAAAGAAGATCTTGCACCAATTACTACTTTTATTTTTCCAGTTGCAAGTCCACTCCAAATAATTTTTTTTCTTTTAGGAGTTATGCCAGAATGCCATACTGCTGCGTCAAATCCAAAAAAATCGTTGAATTTTTTTTCAAATTCTCCAGTTAAACCTATTTCTGGAAGCAATATTAATGCCTGAAAACCTTTCTTTAATTTTTCTTCTACAGCCTTAAAATATACAATAGTTTTTCCAGATCCTGTTGTTCCCTGAAGTAAATGTACTCTGAAATCTTTTGAATTTTCTAATACTTTTTTTAAAACTTTGTTCTGTTCAATAGAAAGTTCAAAATGATTTATTTTATTTAGTTTATCGTACTTTTCATATTCTTTATTATCTAAAGGACTTATGGCCTCTCCACTTAGAAGGTGAAGTTTCAAACACATGCCTTTTGGAGCTAAATTATATTCAGAAAACCAATTTAAAAATTTTATCGTTTCATTTTTTAGGGGTTCAATATTTATTTTTTTAAGAATTTTTTTGATCTTAAAATTTTTATTTTTTGATTTTTCAAATTCATCCCAGACTACTCCCGTAACTATTGATTTACCAAAGGAAACTTTTACATAATCTCCAATCTGAAGTTTAATATCACTTTCATATGTGAAAGGATGGTTAAAGATATTTGGAATCAATACTGGATACTTCATAAATTATATTATGAAATTATATTATGAATGAATTTGTCTTTTATCTACAGATAATGCAGCTTCTTTTATGGCTTCAGAAAAAGTAGGGTGCGCATGACAAGTTCGCGCTATATCCTCTGAACTTGCACCAAATTCCATAGCCACAGACATTTCGGCAATCATTTCACCTGCATGAGGACCAATTATATGCACACCTAATACTTTATCTGTAATACCATCAGCTAAAATTTTAACGAATCCATCTGGTTCGTCTATGACTTTGGCTCTTGAATTAGCCACAAAAGGAAATTTTCCTATTTTATAAGATGCTCCTTTTTCCTTCAATTGTTCCTCAGTTTTTCCAACTGAAGCTACTTCTGGGGAAGTATAAACTACTCCTGGAATTATATCATAATTTACATGTCCCGATTGACCTGCGATTAATTCTGCTACAGCAATTCCTTCTTCTTCAGCTTTATGAGCTAGCATAGGACCTTCGATTACATCGCCAATAGCATAAATATTTTTTTTATTTGTTTCAAAATTTTTATTTACTTTAATTCTACCTTTTTGATCAACTTCAACACCAATTTTTTTTAAATTTAAATTTTTTGTGAATGGTTTTCTTCCAACGGAAATCAAAACTACATCAACTTCAAATTTGTTTTTATTTCCTTCTTTATTTGAAGTCTCAATTATTACACCATCTTTTGACTTAGTAATTTTCTCAACTTTTGTATTTAACTCAAATTTTATTCCTTGTTTTTTCAAAATTTTCAAGAATTCAATTGAAATTTCTTTATCCATACCAGGAGTTATATGATCTAAAAATTCTATCACTTGAACTTCAGTCCCTAATCTTGACCAAACAGATCCCATTTCTAAACCAATATATCCTCCGCCAACTACAACCATTTTTTTTGGCAAAGAGGAAATTGATAAAGCTCCAGTTGAAGACAATATTTTTTTCTCATCAAAATCAATTCCTGGTAAACATGCCGGTTCCGAACCAGTGCTTATAATAGTTTTATTTGTCTGAATTATAGTTTCTTTGTTATCATTAATAATTGATATCTCGTTTTGACTTTTAAAAGATCCAATTCCTTTAAAATAGGTTACTTTGTTTTTTTTCAATAGAAATTCCACACCTTTTGTTAAAACTGTCACGGTTTTGTCTTTGTTTTTCATCATTTTTTCGAGATTTAACTTTATCTGTCCTGTTTCAATTCCAATTTTCTCAAAATTTTTTGCCCTGTGAAAATTTTCAGAAAGGTTAAGTAAGCTTTTTGAAGGTATACAACCAATATTTAAACAAGTTCCGCCCAATGTGTCTCTGGAATCTATACAAGCTGTTTTAAGTCCAAGTTGGGAAAGTCTGATCGCACAAACATATCCGCCTGGACCACCACCAATTACTGTTACGTCAAATTTCTCAGACATTTAAATATTTAAAAATAATCTTCTTGGATCTTCCAAATTCTCTTTTGCAGTTTTAAGGAAAGATACTGAATCCTTTCCGTCTATTATTCTATGGTCATAAGATAAGGCCAAATACATTATAGGTTTTATTGTTATTTCACTATTATCTACAACTGGTCTCTCAATTATATTATGCATACCTAAAACACCAGACTGTGGTGGATTTAATATTGGTGTAGACAACATAGATCCATAAACACCTCCATTGCTTATAGTAAAAGTTCCTCCTTGCAAATCTTCGATAGTTAAACTTCCATTTTTTGCTTTATCAGAAAGTTTTTTTATTTCTTTTTCAATATCTGCAAAAGACATTTCGTCTGCATTTTTTATAACTGGTACTACAAGACCTTTATCTGTGCCGACTGCAAAACTGATATTATAATAATTTTTGTAAATGATATCTTGTCCTTCTATTTCCGCATTGATTGCTGGAAACAATTTAAGACCAACCACACATGCTTTTACAAAAAAGGACATAAATCCCAATTTAATTCCGTATTTATTTTGAAAATCTTCCTGATTTTCTTTCCTCATCTTTATTATTCCTGACATATCTACTTCATTAAAAGTAGTTAACATTGCTGCATTTTCTTGAGCTTCTTTAAGTCTTTTAGCAATAGTTTGTCTTAGTCTAGTCATTTTAATTCTTTCTTCTTCACCGTATTGAATTTTTCTTTGATTGGGCTGTGGGTTTGCTCCCATTAAAGTTATTAAATCCCCTTTTAGAATTCTTCCATCCTTACCCGTTCCTCTTACTTGATCAATATTTATATTTTTTTCAGCAACCATTTTCCTAACCGCTGGAGATAGAATCGTACTTGTTGTGTAAGGCTCTGGTTCTTTTATTTCGTCAGTTAATACCAAAGGTTCTTCATCGATTATTGTTTCTGCCTTTTTTTCGATTTCCAAGTTTATAACATTTCTTTTTTCTTCTGATTTTTGTTTTTTTTCAACTTTATCTGATGTTGTTTTATCAATTTTTTTTGTTTCTTGTATTTTTCCGGCTCCAACAGAAATAATTCCTAATACAGCACCTACTTCAACTATATCTCCTTCTTTTGAATTTACTTCAGATAATATTCCACTTACTGGTGCAGGTACCTCTAAATTAACTTTATCAGTTTCAAGCTCAACAATTGCTTCATCGACAGTAATTATTTCGCCTTTATTTTTTAGCCATTTTGAAACAGTTGCCTCTGTAATACTTTCGCCTAATGTTGGTACTAAAATTTTTTCACTCATTTAATCAAATACATTATTTATAATATCTTGTTGTTCTGAAAGATGTTTTTTTGTATAACCGGTAGCTGGTGATGCATCTGGTCTTCTTCCTATGTAAGATATTTCTCTATTTTTAGTCTCAATATTATCTAATGTCCATTGGATATAGTCTCTAACTGAAAACCATGCACCCATATTTTTAGGTTCCTCTTGGCACCAATAAAATTTAGCATTTTTTATATAAGGTTTTATCGCTTTTACGAGAGTCTTTACTGGAAAAGGATAAAGTTGTTCAATTCTAAACAATACAACATCATCTTTTTTTAATTCTTCTCTAGCTACCAATAAATCAAAATAAACTTTTCCAGAACATAAAATTACTTTTTTAATTTCTGAATTTTTCTTTAATTTAATGAAGCATTTATAATTTGGATCTAAAGCATGATCCCACATAACTCTATGAAATGAATTTTCCTTATTAAAATCTTTTATATTTGAAACACAGTATTTATTTCTTAGCAAAGATTTTGGAGTCATAATTATCAATGGTTTTCTAAAATCTCGATGCATTTGTCTTCTAAGAGCATGAAAGTAATTTGCTGGAGTTGTGCAATTCATTATTTGTAAATTGTCATTTGCACATAATTGTAAAAATCTTTCTAATCTTGCAGATGAATGTTCGGGTCCTTGACCTTCATAACCATGGGGCAACAGCATAACTAAACCAGAAGCTCTTTTCCATTTTCTTTCTCCTGATGAAATAAATTGATCAGTAATCACTTGAGCACCATTTGCAAAATCTCCAAACTGTGCCTCCCAAATTGTAAGTGTATTTGGTTCAACTAAACTGTACCCATATTCAAAACCTAAAACTGCTAATTCTGAAAGAAAGCTATCAACAATTTCAAAGTTTTTTTGATTCTTTGAAATATTATTCAGAGGAATGTATCTGGAATTATCTAGTTGGTTTCGCAAAATAGAATGTCTTTGACTGAAAGTTCCTCTGCCTGAATCTTGTCCTACGAGTCTAACTGGATAACCCTCTTCCAATAATGAACCAAAAGCTAGTGCTTCGGCTGTTGACCAATCGATGTCACAACCTTGCTTGACTGTTTGCTTTCTAGCTTCCAAAATTTTACTTATGGTTTTATGAATATTCACTTCTGTTGGAATTGAATTTATCTTTTCAGAAATATTTAAAAGAACATTTTCATCTGATCCAGTAACTCCTCTTTTATCTTTTCCTTTTTCAGGTTTATACCTAGACCACGTACCCTCAAACCATTCAATTTTTGGTTTATAATCTTTCGCATTTTTAAATTGATCATCAAGTAGATTTTTGAATTTATTAATTTGGTTATCTAAGTCTTCTTTAGACATTAATCCTTCATTTACCAATTTTTCTCCATAAATCATTACAGTAGATGGATGAGATTTAATTTTTTTATACATTAATGGTTGAGTAAACGAAGGTTCATCCCCTTCATTGTGACCAAATCTTCTGTAGCAAACTAGATCGATGACTACGTCTCTATTAAATTTTAATCTAAATTCTGTTGCTATTCTTGCTCCATAAACTGAGGCTTCTGGGTCATCTCCATTAACATGGACAATTGGAGCTTCAACCATTTTAGCAATATCAGATGGATGTGGAGAAGATCTTGCAAACCTTGGACTGGTTGTAAAACCAATTTGATTGTTAATAATAATGTGAATAGTTCCGCCGGTATTATGACCTCGTAAACCAGACATAGCAAAACATTCTGCTATAATTCCTTGACCAGCAAAAGACGCATCTCCATGAATCAATATTGGAATAACTTTATTTCTTTTCTTGTCTTTGTGAAAAAACTGTTTTGCTCTAGTTTGTCCTAGCACAACAGGATTTACCGCTTCTAAATGTGATGGATTATCAGTTAGACTAACATGAACAGGATTTCCGTCGAATTCCCTGTCTGATGAAGCTCCCAAATGATACTTAACATCATCTGCAGCATCTTCTCCTGCACTATCAATTTCTCCTGCAAATTCATTAAAAATTCTTTTATAAGATTTTTGTAATACATTGGCGAGCACATTTAATCTGCCTCTATGGGACATTCCAATTTTGACTTCTTTAATTTCAGATTGGCCACCTATTTTAATTATCTGTTCTAAAGCAGGTATTAAACTTTCACCTCCATCTAAACCAAATCTTTTTGTTCCTACATATTTTTTTTGCAAATATTTTTCAAAACCTTCAGCCTGTATAAGTTTATTTAAAATTGCATTTTTTCCATTTTTTGTAAATTGTAGAGCATTCTCATCTTTTTCGACTCTATCTCTAAACCATTTTCTCTCTATTGGATTAGCAATGTGCATATATTCATAACCAATGGAACCACAGTAAGTTTTTTTTAAAAAAGATAATATTTCTATTATATTTGAATGCTCTTTGTTTATTACTCCATCTAAGAAAATTTTTTTTTGATAGTCCTCTTTTTTAAAACCATAATTTTCTGGATGAAGTTCATCCAAATATTCGCTTTCCCTCATTTCTAAAGGATCAACTTTTGCTAACAAATGTCCTCTCTGTCTATAGGATCTAATTAAAGAAACCGCTTTTATAGAATCACTGTTGCTTTTCGCAAAATCTTTTTGATCAACAAGGTCATTTTTTTTTTCTGAAGCAAAATTATTATCTTTTGTTTCAATTTTTTTTTGGATTTCGTCTAAATCTATTCTTTTTTTAACTGGACTCCATGATGGTCCTTTTATTTCTTTAACAATTAGATCTGTTTCATCCCCAATATCTAAAAAATAATTTTTCCAACTTTCGGGAAGATTGGAATCTTTGTTAATAAATTTCAAATACATTTGCTCAATAAAAGCACTATTAGACTTATTAAGAAATGATGTTTTTTTATACTCAAGATTTTTTGATGAAGACATCTATATTTTTTTTATTATTATAGCAGAAAAAGCGTTTTTAATTGGACAATTTATTAAACAATGTTCTTCCAATCTCTGAGGGTGATTTTGCAATTGTAATGCCACATTCTTCCATTTTATTGATCTTATCCTTGGCACCACCCTTGCCTCCTGAAATTATAGCTCCAGCGTGACCCATTCTTCTTCCTGGTGGAGCTGTAACACCAGCAATAAATCCTACCATGGGTTTTTTTATTTTATGATTATTAACAAAATCAGCCGCTTCTTCTTCCGCAGTTCCTCCTATTTCTCCAATTATTAAAATAGACTTTGTTTCCTCATCATTTAAAAATAAATCTAAACAATCGACAAAATTAGTACCATTAATCGGATCTCCACCAATGCCAATACAAGTTGATTGTCCTAATCCATTTTCAGTTGTTTGGGCAACTGCTTCATAGGTTAATGTTCCAGATCTTGAAACTATTCCAACCGATCCTCTTTTATGAGTATTTCCTGGCATTATACCAATTTTACATTCATCTGGAGTAATAATGCCTGGACAGTTAGGTCCGATTAACCTTGAATTAGAGTTAGTTAATTTTTTTTTTACCTTCAACATATCTAAAACTGGTATTCCTTCTGTAATACAAACTATTAGTTCCATATAAGCATCTATTGCTTCAATAATGGCTTCTGCTGCAAATTTCGCTGGCACGTAAATCATTGTGGCATTCGATCCAGTGTTATCTCTTGCTTCTTTAACAGTATTAAAGACAGGTCTTTCAAGATGCATTTGTCCACCTTTATTGGGTGTAACACCACCAACTAAATTTGTTCCATATTTAATTGCTTGTTCAGAATGAAATGTACCATGTGCTCCTGTAAAACCTTGACAAATAACTTTTGTATTTTTATTAACTAAAACTGACATAATTTACTTTATTGCTTTTACTACTTTTTTTGCTGCATCTGACAAATCGGATGCTGAGATAATTTTTAATCCCGAATTATCTAAAATCTTTTTTCCTTCCTCAAAGTTTGTTCCAGCCAATCTCACAACTAAAGGTACCTCTATTTTAATTTCTCTGGCAGCTTCAACTACTCCTTGAGCAAGTACATCACATCTCATGATTCCACCAAATATATTAATTAATATTCCTTTAACATTCTTATCAGACAATATTATTTTGAAAGCCGCAGAGACCTTTTCTTTTGATGCTCCACCGCCAACATCTAAGAAATTTGCAGGTTCTTCACCATGTAATTTTATAATATCCATTGTGGCCATAGCAAGACCTGCACCGTTTACCATGCATCCAATACTGCCCTCTAATTTGATGTAAGCTAAATCATGCTTGCTTGCTTCTATTTCTGTTTCTTCTTCTTCATTTAGATCTCTTAATTCTAAAATCTCAGGATGTCTAAAAAAAGCATTGTCATCAAAATTCATTTTTGCGTCTAAACAAATAATATTATTTTCTTTAGTTAAAATAAGAGGATTAATTTCAACTAAGTTCGCATCAGTTTCTATAAACATTTTATAAATTGACTTGATCAAATCTAAAGCTTGAGTCTTCGTATCGCTATCTAAGTTAAATATTTCTATTACTTTTTCACAATTTTCATCAGAAATTGCATTGTTGAATTCAACTTTTGTAGTTAAAATTTTTTCAGGAGTTTTGCTTGCAACTTCTTCTATATCCATACCTCCTTGGTCGCTTGATATAAATGCAATTTTAGAGCTTCCTCTATCAACTAAACAAGATAAATAAAATTCTTTGTCAATATTTGAGGTCTCTTCTACATAGAGACGTTTGACTTCTTTGCCGTTTGGTCCAGTCTGATGTGTTACTAATGTTTTTCCTAATAATTCTTTAGCTTCTTTTTCCAAATCATCTAAATTCTCTATTAATTTTACACCTCCTGCTTTTCCTCTGCCACCTGCGTGAATCTGGGCTTTTAAAACATATTTATTTGTATTAAGAGTTTTGGCTTTTGTTATTAGTTCTTTAACATCAAAAGCAAATATTCCTTCAGGAACTTTTGCTCCATATTTTTTTAATATTTGTTTAGCCTGATGCTCGTGGATATTCATTGATCAATTTTTTAAATTTGGATCAATAATAGATGCGGCATCCCATAATTTTTTAACTGCCTCTATCGAATGATTAAATTCTGACTTCTCCTTTTCATCAAGCTCTATCTCTTCAATTTTTTCAATACCATTTTTTCCAATAACAACTGGAACACCAGCATAAATTTTATCTACTCCATATTCTCCATTCAAATAGGCAGCACATGGTAAAATTTTTTTCTTGTCGTTTATATATGCATCCGCCATTTCAACTCCTGAGGCAGCGGGCGCATAATAAGCAGATCCTTTTTCTAAGTATTTAACTATCTCAGCTCCCCCATCTCTTGTTCTTTGATTTATACTTTCTAATCTTTCTAAAGAAATTTTACCTTCTTTAACTAGATCTAATAATGGTTTACCTGATACTTTTGTAAATCTTGGTAATGGTACCATCGTATCTCCATGTCCTCCCATTACCATTGCATCGATTTCTTTAACGGGAATGTTTAGCTCCAGTGATAAGAAAAGTTTAAATCTTGAACTATCTAAAATACCTGCCATTCCAACTACTTTGTTTGTTGGTAAACCAGAATATTTTTGAAATGCCATGACCATTACATCTAATGGATTGGTTATACAAATTACAAAAGCATTAGGAGAATTTTTTTTTATACCTTCGGCAACTTGTTTTATTATTTTTAAATTAATGCCTAATAAATCATCTCTGCTCATACCTGGTTTTCTAGGTACGCCAGCAGTAATTATAATCACATCTGAATCTTTAATATCTTCATAATTATCTGTGCCTGAAAATCTAACATTAAAACCATCGACTGATGATGATTGAGCTATATC
>Ga0208642_1000324_pt1 | contig 26310 bp, 25 predicted proteins | sample ETN02SmetaG_4_FD_185790 | JGI IMG/M metagenome (GOLD analysis project Ga0208642, IMG submission 185790) | Marine microbial and viral communities from oxygen minimum zone, Eastern Pacific Ocean - ETNP2014F10-02SV251 (SPAdes) (version 2) | ecosystem: Environmental > Aquatic > Marine > Oceanic ...
TTTTTTAATTAATCTACCATTTGCAGCTATAATTATTTTTGATTTATTATTATCTATTTTTTCTTTTATGTATATTTTTTCTATTAGACCATCTTTTTTATATTCTTCAGCAAAAATTGTGAGATTTTTTGCAACATTAATGAATTTTTTTTCAGATATTAATTTAGGTAAAAAATCTATATTTGAATTTTTTATGTATATCCTCCCAAGGTTTTGAGCATTGGGTACAATAAATAAATTTAAAATTAATTGTAGTAATAAAAACGTTATTGAAAATTTAAAAATAAAATTAATAAAATGAATTTTTTTGATACCGTTGGTCCAGAAGACAATCAGTTCATTTGAATTTTTGTATTTAGAAATGATATAAAAAATTGAAATGAAAAATACAAAGATTATAGTTCTGCTAAAAATTTTGGGTAAACTCAACGACATATAATAAGAGTATACTTTTAGACTATGACCATCATCTGAAACTAAATCTAAAAGATTAACAGCTTGTATTATCCAAACTATAAATGTGACACAAAATGAAGCAAATAAAAAAAACTTCAATATATCTATGGATAATTTTCGAAAAATTAATTTATTCATTGAAATTATTATTTTAATAAATATACAACAATATCTATTAAATATTTCAAAAAAATGAAGCTAAAAGTAAATTTTGCAACCAAATTATCAAAAGCCAAGGCAGAAAATGAGATAATTTTTGTTAAAAATCAAAACCTTAAAAATAAGAATTTAAAACCAATTTTAAAATTTGTACTGGAAAGCAAATTATTTCAGGAGGAATTATTTATTCAAAAAGAATACAACAAAAGAAATTATATTTTTATAAATTGTAGAAAATTAACATTATCATCTGATTATGAAAATATTGGTTCAAAACTTTTTGACTATTTAAATAATAGTAAAATTGAAAACTCTTATATTGATATAGGAAAAGTTGATATTAACAATATACAATTAGAAAAAATCTTACATGGTGTCAAACTCAAATCTTATAGTTTTGATATTTACAAGTCTAATAATAAAAAAAATAAAACTATAAATTTAAATATTGTCGGCACACAAACAAATAAATCAATTATTTTAAGAAAAAAATTAAATGCATTATTACAGGGTGTATTTTTTGCAAGAGATCTTGTCTCCGAACCGCCGAATGTTTTAACTACAGATAAATACGTAAAAAGATTATTAAGTCTAAAGAGAATAGGAATAAAAATAAAAGTTTATGATGAAAAAAAAATGAAAAAAATAGGAATGCATTCTTTGCTTGGTGTAGGCAAGGGTAGTCTTTGTGGATCTTATCTTGTAACAATGGAATGGAATGGTGGGAAAAAAAATCAAAACCCACTAGCCTTTGTTGGAAAGGGAGTTTGTTTTGATACTGGAGGAATATCATTGAAGCCAGCAAGATTTATGGAAGAGATGAAGTATGATATGGCCGGTTCTGCAGTCGTGTCCGGTTTAATAAAATCTCTAGCATTGAGAAAAGCTAAAATAAATGCAGTTGGTGTTGTTGGATTAGTTGAAAATATGCCAGGTGGAAATGCACAAAGACCAGGAGATATAGTTAAGTCATACTGCGGAAAAACTATTGAAGTTTTAAATACAGATGCAGAAGGAAGACTTGTGTTAGCTGACGCATTAACATTTACCGAAAAAAAATTTAAACCTCTATCTATTGTTGATCTAGCTACTCTTACAGGAGCTATAATAGTTTGTCTTGGTGAAGAATACGCAGGACTTTTTAGTAACAATGATAATTTGTCAGAAAAATTATTTAAGGCAGGCAAGTCTGTAGATGAAAAAGTCTGGAGATTACCATTGCATGAAAATTATGACAAGTTAATAAATTCTAAAATAGCCGATGTACAAAATATAAATTATTCAGGAGGAGCAGGATCAATAACAGCAGCACAATTTTTACAAAGATTTATTTTGAATAAAACACCATGGGCTCATATAGATATTGCAGGCATGGCTTTTTCAAAAAAAGCCGCAAAATTAAATCCAGGAGGTGCGACTGGTTTTGGAGTAAGACTATTGAATAAATTTTTGGAAGAAAATTATGAATGAAAATGAACAAACTCTTTCAATTATAAAGCCTGATGCTGTCGAAAGAAATTTACAGGATGAAATAAAAAATGAATTTAATAAAAATGGCTTTGTGATTTCCAAAGAGAAAAAAATTAACATATCAAAGCAAGAAGCTGAACAATTTTATAAAGTGCATGAAACTAAGCCTTTTTATAATGATCTATGCAAATATTTATCATCAGGTCCAATCGTTGTTATGTCGCTCCAAAAAAAAAATGCGGTATTAGATAACAGAAAATTGATGGGCGCAACCAATCCAAAAGAAGCCGAAAAAGGCACCTTAAGAGAAAAATATGGTATTTCTATTGAAAAAAATTCTGTCCATGGATCCGACAGTATTGAGAGCGCAAAAATAGAAATTGATTTTTTTTTTAAAGATTAGATAGAATTTTATAAATAGCCTCTGGATAAAGTTTGTGCTCAATTTTTAATATTTTTTTTTCTAAAATTTTAACATTATCAGATTTTAAAACTTTGATTTTTTTTTGTAAAATTATCTTTCCAGAGTCCAATTTTGGAGTAACAAAGTGAACGGTTGAACCAGAATACTTTTCATTATTTTTTAATACTCTCTTATGTGTATTTAAACCTTTGTATTTTGGTAGCAATGAAGGATGTATGTTTAAAATTGGTTTTTTAAATTTTTTAATAAACTTTTCAGAAAGAATCTTCATAAAACCAGCTAAACAAATAAGATCGATTTTAAATTTACTTAATTGTTTAAAAATTTGTTTTTCTGAGACATCAATATTCTTATAATTGTTTATGTAATATTTGATTTTTGATTTTTTTGCATAAATTAACCCTTTTGCATTAATTGTGTTAGAAACAACTAATTTTATTTTAATTAGTGAATATTTTGATTTAGAATATTTAATTAAAGACTTGAGATTACTACCTCTTCCCGAAATAAAAACTGCTGTATTTAATTTTTTACCAGACAATTTTTCCACTAAATTTCACTCTTTTTGGATTTGTGGAAATTTTTCCTATTACATAAGGCTTAAATTCTTTTGAAAAGTGTATTTTTACTTTATTATAGTACTTAGGATTCACTATTAAACAAAATCCAACGCCACAATTAAATGTCTTTAACATTTCATATTCATCAATTCCAGAATATTTTAACCATTTAAAAATTTTTAAAGTTTTTATTTTATTTAACTCAATTTCAGCGCATAAATTTTTTGGTATAATTCTTTTTATATTATCTTTTAGACCACCTCCAGTGATATTTGCACAGCCATTTAAAATATTTTTATCAATAAGTTTTATTAACTCTTTAACATAAATTTTAGTTGGCTTGATTAATTCTTTTTTTAGAAAATTATTTTTATTTAATTTTATTTTTCTCTTCTTAATTATCTGTCTAACCAAGGAGTAACCATTTGAGTGCAATCCACTAGATGGTATTGCCAAAATTAAATCATTTTTTTTTATTTTATTTTTTAAGATTTTGTGTTTTTCTACTAATCCGACTGCAAAACCTGCTATATCAAATTTTCCACCAGCATAAGTTCCCGGCATTTCTGCAGTCTCACCTCCAACAAGTTTACAATTTGCCAACGCACAACCTTTCAAGATTCCTTTTAGAATATTCTTAAGTTTTATTAGGTCTATTTTGTTTATCGAAATATAATCAAGAAATAGATAAGGTTTAGCCCCTTGGACAATTAAATCATTTACACACATCGCAACTAGATCAATACCAATAGTGTCAAATTTTTTTAATTCATTTGCTATCTCAATTTTAGTTCCAACACCATCTGTGCTTGTAACTATTTGTGGTTCTTTAAGATTATTTGGAACTTTCGAAATTGCACCAAAGCCTCCTATATTCTTAAAATCACCACTTTTGTTTGCTTTTTTTGATAAAGAGGTTATGAAGTTTACAAATTTATTTGCTTTCTTGATGTTAACTCCACTTCTGACATATGTTAAATTGTTTAAGCTCATAATAAATTTTTATGTTTTTATTTAAAAAAAAAATCTATTTGTATCTATACATTTTTTTTTTAATTATAGTCTTCATTTTTAATGAGTTTTCCACAAATCTAGCTTTTAGCAAAAACTTTATTATTTCAGAAGTTGAAATAGAGGAAAATTATGATCTTAATTTTGACAAGTCTAAAGTTATAGATAAGGGTTTTATAAAAGCATTTAATATTTTAGTTTATAAAATAATTGAAAAAAAGGATCGTTTTCAACTTAAACACATTCCTTTGAAACAAATAAAAAGTTTAATTGATAATTTTTCAATAGTTGATGAAAAATTTATTAACAACAAATATCAAAGTCAATTTGAAGTTCAATTTAACAGAAGAAAAATTATAAAATTTATGGAAAATAAAAATATTATTTCATCTCTTCCAAAAGAAATCAAAACTTTTATTGTGCCTATATTAATAGATGTAAAAACTAATGAACTTTATTATTTAAAACAAAATATTTTTTTTAAAAACTGGAACAATGAATCGCAAAAGTATTTTCTTATAAATTATGTTTTGCCAAATGAAGATATTGAAGACTATTCAATAATTAAAAAAAACTTAGGCAATTTAGAAAGTTATGATTTTCATGAAATAATTAATAAATATAATTTAAATAATTATATAATTCTAATTATTTTAAAAAAAGAAAAACAATTGCGATTTTTCTCTAAAATTAAATTAGATAATAAAAATATTCTAATGAACAAAATTTATAATGATATTGATATTGATAATGAGGAATCGGTGAATAATTTAATCTTAGATATTAAAGAACATTATGAAGATAGATGGAAGTCAATTAATAAACTTAATACTTCAATTGAGTTGCCAATAAGAGTGTCACTTGATTCAAAGGATATTGAATTATCAACAAAATTGGAAAAAGCATTATTAAAGTTAGATCTTGTTTCAGACTTTAAAATCGAAAAATTTAATAATGAAAAAATAATATATAAAATCATATTTAATAGTTCTCCACAAAAGTTTTTAGATAATATGTTATTGTTTGATTTTAAAATAGATTCTTCAAGTGGTATTTGGAAATTAAAATGAATGAATTAAATCAATTGTTATTAGATTTTGGTCATAAAAAAAATTTTAATGATCATGATTATTATGTTTCTAAAAGTAATTACTTTGCATTTAATATTATGGATAAATGGCCTAAATGGGAAAAAAGAATTCTTAATATTTGTGGGGAAAAATTTTCCGGTAAGACTCACCTTGCAAATATATTTAAATCTAAAAGCAAAGCTCTATTAATAAATCAAAATAAAATCAACAATGATATGTTCAAACAAATGAAAATGTTTGAGAGTATAATAATTGACGATTTTAAAGACAATTTTAACGAAAAAATAATTTATTCTATTTTCAATTTAGTTGACCAAGATAATAAATATTTGCTTATAAATTCAGTTAAACCAATTAATGAAATTAAATTCAAATTGCCAGATATGCTTTCCCGTTCCAAAAATTGCTTGGTGGCAAAAATAGAAAGTCCAGATGATGACTTAATTTTTGCTATAATTCTCAAGAATTTTTCTGATCGCCAAATTAAAATAGAAAAAAAAATTATTGAATTTATAATCAATCGAATAGATAGATCCTATAGCAAAATATACGAATTTATATATAAGATTGATGAACTAAGTTTAAAAAAAAAGAAACCAATTAATTTAAAAACAATAAAAGAGATTTTATAAAATTGAGTAAATATAGAACGCATACATGTGGTGAGTTAAATTTAACTCATAAAGGTAGCAATATTATTTTATCGGGCTGGATAAATAAAAAAAGAGATCATGGAAATTTATTATTTCTTGACCTAAGAGATAACTATGGACTAACACAGTGCGTTATAGACAAAGATAATTCAATTTTTCAAGATATAGAAAAATTACCACTGGAAACAGTTATAAAAATAGAAGGAATAGTTGTTGAAAGAACAAAAGAAACTATTAACCCAAATATTAAAACTGGACAAATTGAAGTTTCATTAGAAAAATTCGAAATTTTAGGTTTAACCAAAGAATTACCAATGCCTGTTTTTTCTGATCAAGAATATGCTGAAGAAATAAGACTTAAATATAGATTTTTAGATCTTAGAAGAAAAAAGATACATCAAAATATTATTTTAAGATCTAAAGTAATATCTTTCATAAGATCAGAAATGCAAAACTTAGGTTTTTTAGAATTTCAAACACCTATTTTGACTTCCTCGAGTCCAGAAGGAGCTAGAGATTTTTTGGTTCCTAGCAGGTTAAATCCAGGAAAGTTTTATGCTTTACCCCAGGCACCACAACAATTTAAACAATTAATTATGGTATCTGGATTTGATAAATATTTTCAAATAGCACCCTGTTTTAGAGATGAGGATGCTAGATCAGATAGAAGTCCCGGAGAATTTTATCAACTAGATTTAGAAATGTCATTTGTAGAACAAGAAGATGTGTTTAATGTTATAGAAAAATTATTTGTCAAAGTTTTTAAAAATTTTTCAAATAAAAAAATTTTAAATAATAAATTTCCTATAATTTCATATTTAGATGCAATGTTGAAATATGGATCAGATAAACCCGATCTAAGAAACCCTTTAATTATTTCAGACCTTTCCAAAATATTTCAGAGAGAGGATGTTAAATTTGAAATTTTTAAAAAACTTATAAAATCAGGATCAATAGTTAGGGCATTAGTTACAAAAAATACAAAAGATAAACCTAGAAGTTTTTTTGATGGAATTGATAATTGGGCAAAAGAGCAGGGCTCTTCAGGACTTGCTTATTTTACGTTGGAAAAAAATGATAAAATTTTAGGAAAAGGACCAGTTGGCAAATTCTTTTCTGAGGAATCGTTAAAAGAAATAATGAAAGAAACAAATGCTGAGATTGGTGATACAATTTTATTATCTTGTGGAAAGAAAAATGAGGTAGAGAAAATATTAAGTCAGGCTAGAGTAAAATTAGCTGATGAATTAAATCTAATTGATGATAATTGTTTTGCTTTTTGTTGGGTAGTTGATTATCCAATGTTTGAGATAGATGAGACATCAAAAAAAATAAAGTTCAGTCACAATCCTTTTTCAATGCCTCAAGGTGATTTAAAAAATCTTGATTTTTCTAAACCACTAAATCTAAAAGCTTATCAATATGATGTTGTTTGTAATGGAGTTGAATTGTCATCGGGTGCAATAAGGAATCATATTCCAGAATTAATGTATAAACTATTTGAGATTGCCGGATATTCGAAAAAAGATGTTGATGAAAAATTTAGCGGCATGATAAATGCATTAAGTTATGGAGCTCCACCCCATGGAGGAATAGCCCCTGGTATTGATAGAATAGTTATGCTTTTGGCAAATGAGAAAAATATAAGAGAAGTCACAATGTTTCCTATGAATCAAAATGCGCAAGATTTAATGATGAACGCACCTTCTTCAGCAAGTGAAGAACAACTAAAAGAACTTAAATTATTAATTAAGAAAAAAAGTTAGTTATTTTTTTCCTTTAAGATTTATTCTAATATCAGATAGATCAATAAGCTTTCTTTTGTAGTCACTTCTAACAAAGCCTTTACTTGTAATATCTTTTACCAGTTTCAAGAATTGATTTTGATTTTCAACATTTTCTTCTGAAGTATTCTCTTCAGATGTTTCGCTACTTCCTATCGAAGGTGTATGAGCTAAATCTTCTCTATTAAGGTAGGAAATAGCAAGTTCTCTAAAAATATAATCTAGTATGGAAGTGGCACTTAAAATACGGTCATTACCATAAACTTTTCCCGAAGGTTCAAATTTTGTATCAACATAAGCATTAACAAATTCATCAAGAGGCACCCCATATTGCAAACCCAATGATATAGCTATTGCAAAATTATTCATTAGAGCTTTCACTAATTCACCTTCTTTGCTTGTATCTATAAATATTTCTCCTATCTTTCCATCTTCATATTCTCCTGTATGCAAATATACTTTATGGTTACCTATTTGAACTTTTTGAATATAACCTTTTCTTCGATCGGGCATACTAAATCTTTTACCAGGATTTTCGTTAAGGTTTTTTGTAAAATTCTCATTTAATTTTAGATTTTGTTTTTTTACATTTTTTGAAACTATTGTTTTTGTCTCGTTATCAATCACATCAACTTGTTTATTATCGATTTTATCAAGATTTTTAGTCTTTCTATTGTCTAATTTGACATCTAAAATTTCAAATTTTCCGTCTTCTCTTTTTTCTAGATTTTGAATATCTTTCTCATTAACTTCATCCAAGTAATGACTGACTTTAAAACTACATGTATAGTAGGTTTCAACTAAATATTTTGCCATTATTATTCTAATTTATAAAATTGAATCTTTAATAAATTATGTATATACAAAATAAATTTTTAGTCTAATTTATTTTTTACAATTTTAAATTGAAATAAAAAGTAATTTTTATGTTGACATTGTTTAAAGAAATTTTCACATGGTGGAATCAACAAACATTAGGTACTAGGATTAATACAATATTATTCGGTAAGATTGTTGGTGAAGATCATTTTGGCAATAAATACTATCAAAGTAAATCAGGTAAAAGATGGGTTATTTATAATGGAGAAGTTGAAGCAACAAAAATACCAAATGAATGGTATTCATGGATACATCATACCAGTAACAATATAGAAAATTTGCATGAATTAAAAAAATATAAATGGCAAAAAGAACATTTGCCAAACCAAACTGGTTCAGAAAATGCCTATCATCCTAAAAAAAATAAAAATGCAGTCAAAAAGAAGTATAGTTCCTGGAAAAACTAAAATTATTTATTATTTATTTTTTATTAGTCAATTTATTAGTTTAAATTCCTATTCTGAGAATATATTAATTAATGAGAAATTTGCTGAATTGAATATATTAGACAAAGTAAGTTCAAAAACTTCAAATATAAAGGTTGTAATTGGAGAAGAACTAATTTTTCAAAATTTAGTTATTAGAATTTTAAAATGTCGCAATTCTCAATTTGATGATGATCCCGAAGTTACAGCATATATGCAGGTAAGAGATCTAACAACTAAAGATAAAGATAAAGTTTTTATTTTTAATGATTGGACATTTGCCTCCAGTCCTTCAATCAGACCATTTGATCATCCAGTATATGATATTTGGCTTAAAAAGTGTTATAGTTAAATAATTTTCTCATTATCTAACCAATTTACATTAAAGTCTGAAGATATAAATTTCTTATGATCTAAAATTTTTTTATGAAGATCAATAGTTGTTTTAATTCCATCTATAACAAATTCATCTAAAGATCTTTTCACTCTTTGCATTGCCTCAGTTCTGTTTCTTCCATGACAGATCAATTTACATATCAAACTATCATAGTAAGGTGTTATTTCACAACCTTGGTAAATAGCACCATCTACTCTTGTTCTAAATCCTGATGGTTGGTGACACATACCAATAGTCCCTGGAGAAGGTTGAAAATTATTGCTAGCATCCTCAGCATTTATTCTACATTCAATTGCATGACCTCTTGGATTTATATCTTCTTGTTTTAATGCTGTTTCACCACTAAATGCTATAAATATTTGTTCTTTGATAATATCAATTCCAGTAACAACTTCCGTAACAGGATGTTCTACTTGCACTCTTGTATTCATTTCTAAAAAATAAAATTTGTTATTTTCATAAATAAATTCAACTGTTCCAGCACCTTCATAGCCAATTTGATTTACCATTTTTACAGTTTTATCAAAAAGTTCTTTTCTCAATTCATTTGTTAATATAGGGCTGGGGGTTTCTTCAATTAGTTTTTGATGTCTTCTTTGAACAGAACAATCTCTTTCATGTAAATGTATAGTTCGATTTTTTCCTGATAAAACTTGAACTTCTATATGTCTTGGATTTTGAAAAAATTTTTCAATATAAATTTCATCATTTCCAAAAAACTTTTTGGCCTCTAACTTTGCAGTTAAAAATAAGTCTTCAAATTCTTCTTCTTTTTTTACTATTTTCATTCCTTTTCCACCTCCACCACCAGCAGCTTTTATAAGAACTGGAAAACCTATATTTTTACTTATTTTTTTTGCTTCATTTATATTCGAAACACTACCATCAGAACCTTCGATAACAGGTAGACCATATTTTTTTGCAATTAGTTTTGCTTGGATTTTATCTCCCATCATTTTAATTAGTTTTGACGAAGGTCCGATAAATTTAATTTTATGAACTTCTAGCATTTCCGCAAATTCTGAATTTTCTGATAAAAAACCATATCCAGGATGAACTGCTTCAGCATTTGTTAGTTGAATGGCCGACATTATTGAGGGAATATTTAAATAACTGCTAGTTGGTTGATGTGAACCAATACATACACTTTCATCAGCTAATCTCACATGCATGCTATTTTTATCCACGTCCGAATGAATAGCGACAGTTGCTATACCCCATTCTTTACAAGCTCTAATTACTCTAACAGCTATTTCGCCTCGATTAGCAATTAATATTTTTTTGAACATTAATCAAGAATTACAATTTTTTGATCAAACTCGACTGGTTGACCATCTTCGACACAAATTTCTTTAACGATTCCATCCGATGAAGATGGAACATGATTCATCGTTTTCATTGCTTCCACAATCATTATGGTATCTCCTTTCTTGATTTTTTTTCCTATTTCGATAAACTTTTTTCCTCCTGGCTCAGGAGATAAATATGCGGTTCCAACTATAGGGCATTTTATAACTATACCAGATAATTCAATTTCTTCTTCAATCAAGTTATCTTTGTTATCAATCTCAATTCCTTTTAATGATTTTTTTAGATCCTCTAAAACTTGTATTAATTTAATTATTATTTTTTTATCAATCTCCATTTTTTATCAACTCTTGCAATGCATTTATGGCCAAAATATAACCATTTGTTCCTAATCCAAAAATACCTCCTGTTACAACGCCACTAATTAGAGATTTTTGTCTAAATTTTTCCCTTTTATAAATATTTGATATGTGAAGTTCTATAATTGGTTTTTTATAAATACTCAAAGCATCTCTGATAGCTACAGAAGTATGACTATATCCTCCAGCATTAATTATCATACCGTCGTATTCATCACGTGCATCTTGGATCAAATTAACAATCTCCCCTTCAATATTTGATTGCTTTAAATCTAAAACCAAATTTAACTCTTTTGCTCTATTTAAGCATATCTCTTCTAGATATTTATAGTTCTTGTTACCATATTGAGATTGTTCTCTTTCACCTAATAGATTAAGATTAGGACCGTTAATAATAATTATTTTACTCACAAAAACCTTATATTATATGAATAAAAAAAATAAAATAAAAATTATAGTTAATGGCAAACAATTAAGAGTGGACTTAAAATTTTCAATTAAAAATCTAATTAATAAGTTAAAAATGCCACTTAATAGGGTTTCAATAGAACTTAATAGAGAAATTATTAATAAAAAACATATAAATAAAATATTTTTAAAAAGTGGAGACAAAATAGAGATCGTACATTTTATTGGTGGAGGTTAATGAAAAAAAAAGATCAATTATTAATAGCTAAAAAAAAATTTTCATCCAGATTGATAGTGGGTACAGGAAAATATAAAAATATGTTGGAATGCGCAAAAGCAATTAAATTTTCAGGAGCAGAAATGGTAACTGTTGCTGTTAGGAGAGTAAATATATCTAATCAATCTAAACCTTTATTGATGGATTACATAGATCCAAAAAAAATAACCTATTTACCAAATACAGCTGGATGTTTTACATCCGAGGAAGCTTTGAGAACTTTAAGATTGGCGAGAGAAATTGGAGGTTGGAAATTAGTAAAATTAGAAGTACTGGGAGAGAAAAAAATTTTATTTCCAGATATGATTGAAACTCTAAAATCAACCGAAATATTAACAAAAGAAGGTTTTAGCGTTATGGTTTATTGTACAGACGATCCTCTTATGTCAAAGAGACTTGAGAATGTAGGAGCAAGTGCAATAATGCCATTAGCAGCACCTATTGGATCAGGTTTAGGGATTCAAAATAAAGTAAATCTTAATATCATGAGACGACAAACTAAACTTCCATTAATTGTTGATGCAGGCATCGGTCAAGCTTCTGACGCTGTCGAAGCAATGGAATTGGGTTGTGATGGAGTCTTAATAAATACAGCAATCGCTAGAGCAAAAAAACCTTATGAAATGGCTGAAGCAATGAAGCATGCAGTTATTTCAGGTAGAAAATCTTATCTATCAGGAAGAATTAAGCCTAATTTTTTTGGATCGCCCTCAACAACAAACAAAGGTTTAGTTTGATTTTTTAATTATAAATTTTTTCTTTTTAAATTTTCTTTTATTAATAATATTTTTTTGAGTCTTTCTGAGATTTATTTTTTTATCTTTTTTATCAATTATGATTTTTTGTAAAATTTCATATTTTTCAATTTTCTCTAAAACTTTTTTGGATTTTGATTTAAAATCAATTTTGTACTCAGATATATTTAAATCTTTAATTGTATTTATATTGATTTTAATTTTGTTCTTCTTTTCAAAATAAATGACATCTTCTTTAAAGTAGTTTTCTATAAAACTTGAAACTTTCTCGTTGATATTAATATTAATGATTTTTGCCTTGTTTTGTATAGCTTTTATTTCGACCATTTTTAAAATTTTTAATACGAATGATTCATTGGTTAATTTAATTGACCATTTTACATTACTCTCTCTTAGTCTTTGTCTAGACATTTCAAGTAATCCAAAATTACTTATTTTGCCTATTTGAATTCTAGCTCTATCATTTCGACATTTTTCTTTCAGTCTTTTTTCTATTTGTTTTCGATTTCTAAAACTTAGCATATCTATAAAATCAATAATAATTAAACCCGAAAGGTCTCTGATTTTAATTTGTCTTGCTATTTCTTCTGCAGCCTCAAGATTTGTATCTAAAGCAGTATTTTCTATATTTTTTTGTTTTATTGATTTACCTGAATTGACATCGATAGAAACAAGAGCTTCAGTAGGGTTTATAACCAAATAACCTCCTGAACTAAGCTTTACTTCAGTGTCAAATATTTCGAAAAGTTTTTCTTCAATATTTTCTTTAAAAAATAGTGGAATTTTGTCTCTATATTTTTTAACTTTTTTTGATTGTTTTGGGATTATTAGCTTCATGTAATTTTTGGCTTTTTGATATCCTTCATTACCTTCAATAATTATAATTTGAGTCTCATCATCATACATATCTCTTATACTTCTTTTAATAATATCGCTTTCTTGATGTATTAGTGATGGAGCTATGGAGTTCAGTGCATCTTCTTTAATTAAATTCCAAACTGTTATTAAATTTTTTAAATCACCTTCTATTTCATTTTTAGTTTTGTTAGAACCGGCTGTTCTTACAATTATTCCCATCTCTTTTGGAATTTTAATTTCATTTAGTATATTTCTTATTTTTTTTCTTTCACCAGGATTGAATATTTTTCTAGATATTCCACCTCCTTTTGCGGTATTAGGCATAAGAACTATATACTTTCCGGCTATACTTATAAATGTGCTAAGGGCCGCTCCTTTAAGTCCTCTTTCGTCTTTAAGCACTTGTACTAGAATTACTTGGTTTGGTTTAATTACCTCTTGAATTTTATATCTCTTTGATGGAAATCTTTTATTGCTAATTTTATTATTACTATTTTCTTCCTTTGTATTTTCATCAGGATCTCTTAATTTAACTCCATCATTTTCTTCTAAAATTTGTTCTTCATTTCTTTCACTTTCTTTTAACCGTTCTTCTCTAAGTTTTTCTTCTTCTTCTTTTATTTTATCTAAATCACTTTGAGGTAACTGATAATAATCAGACTGAATATCATTAAATGATAGGAAACCATGTCTTTCTCTTCCAAAATCGACAAATGCTGCCTGCAAAGATGGTTCAACCCTGCTTACTTTGCCTAAATAAACGTTATTCTTTATAAGAGTGTTGTTAGCGTCTTCATATTCATAGTCTTCGATATTATTATCATTTTTAAGAACAACTCTAGTTTCATTTGGATGCGATGCATCAATATACATTTTTTTAGACATAAATTTTGATTTTTTTTCATAGGTTTATTTGTAAATTAGGTGCCACAACAATAACAAATTCATCAAGTAAATTAAACTAAAATGAGCAGTTTTATAAAAAAAATTCTAATTATTATTACAATAATATCTACCGCATCTATCGTAACAATAATCTCAATTCTTTGGATATATTCAAATAAATTGCCTGATTATAAATATTTAAAAAGTTACAAACCGGCCGTTTCTAGCAAAATGTATTCAGGAAAAGGTGTTTTAGTTAGCGATTTTTCCTCTGAAAAAAGGATTTTTGTTCCTTTTAGTGCAATACCAATAAAGGTTATAAATTCTTTTTTATCTGCTGAAGACAAAAATTTTTTTAAACATCCAGGTGTAGATGCAAAAGGTGTAATTAGAGCAATTAAAAATAACATTTATAACATTTTAAAATCAAAAAGATTAGAAGGAGCTTCAACAATAACTCAGCAAGTGGCAAAAAATTTTTTATTAACAAATGAAGTTAGCATTGATAGAAAAATAAAAGAGGCAATTCTGGCATTTAGAATAGAACGTGCATTATCTAAAGAAAGAATTTTAGAATTATACTTGAACCAAATATATTTAGGAGAAAGAGCTTTTGGTATTGCATCAGCTAGCCTTCGATATTTTGATAAACCAATAAGCGAATTAAATTACTCGGAAGCTGCTTTATTAGCGGGACTTCCCAAAGCACCGAGCAAATATAATCCATATAAGAATAAAGAATTAGCCAAACGTAGAAGAAATCTTGTTATTAATAATCTTCTTGAAAACTCTTTCATCAATAAGAAACAACATAATAATTTGGTTAAATCTGAAATTAAATTAAAAAAAAGAAAAAGAATCTTTTTGGAAGATTCAAGATATTTTATTGAAGATGTGAGAAAGAATGTTGTTGAAAAATATGGTTTCGATAAAGTTTATAAACAAGGTTTTAATATAAAAACACCACTAAACTTAGATTTACAAAATATTGCAACAAAAGCATTGAGACATGGATTAGTAAAATATGATAGAAGGAAAGGATGGAGAGGACCTCTTACTAATAAAAAATTAAATGATAAATGGAAAAAAAGTTTAGAAAAGTTTAAATTAGAAAATTCTATTGGCTGGAATGTAGCCATTGTTAAAAGGATAGATAAATTTGAAGTAGTCATAGAAACAACAGATAACCATAGTGGCATAATCAAATACGAAAATATTAATTGGACTAGAAAAAAATTTAGTCAATTATTTAAAGCAGGAGACATTATATACGTAAAAAAAATAAATGAAGGAAATTATAGCTTACAACAATTACCTCAAGCAAATGGAGGAATAGTTGTTATGGATCCTTACACCGGAAGAGTTCTTTCGATGTCAGGAGGTTTTAGTTTTAAAAAAAGTGAATTCAATAGGGCTACACAAGCTTTAAGACAACCGGGCTCAGCTTTTAAACCATTTGTATATGCACTAGCTTTAGAAAATAATTTTACTCCTTCAACTTTAATTTTAGATGCTCCAATAGTTTTAGACCAAGGAAGTGATTTGAAAATGTGGAAACCAGAAAATTATGGTAAAAAATTTTATGGACCTTCAACATTGAGAACAGGAGTAGAAAAATCAAGAAATTTAATGACAGTTAGAGTTGCGCTAGAACTTGGAATTGACAAGATTATAAATTTTTCAAAAAAACTAAATATTTATGAAAATCCAGATGAGCTTATGTCAATTTCTCTTGGGTCTGCAGAGACAACGTTGTTAAAATTAACAACAGCTTATTGTTCTTTTGTTAATGGAGGAAAGTTAGTAAATCCAATTTTAATTGATCGAATTCAAGATAGCGAAGGAAACACTATATTTAATAATGAAAAAAGATTTTGTGAAAATTGTGATCAAATTTCTTTTAAAGGAAAACAGATTCCAAAAATTAAAAACAATTTTAAACAAATTTTTTCCCCACAAACTGCATATCAGATGATTTCAATATTAGAAGGTGTCATTAAAAGAGGCACAGGAAAAGGTCTTAGAGAATTAAATTTAGAACTTGCAGGCAAAACAGGAACAACAAATAAAAATACCGATACTTGGTTTGTAGGATTTACATCAAATTTAGTCATAGGCGTTTATGTTGGACACGATACCCCACAGAGCCTTGGAAAATTTGAAACAGGATCAAAAACAGCAATGCCAATATTTAAAGAATTTGTTAAAAATGTAGTCAATAATTATGAGGCCAGACCTTTTAAAGTAGCAAAAAATATTAAAATGATGGTTGTTGACGCAAATACTGGAAAAAAAGCAGATTTTGGATCAAAAAAAATAATAATAGAGTCATTTAAAAAAGAAAAATTTGAAAATCAATTAAATATTGGTATTGATGACTTAAATTACAAAATTTCGAAAAATGATATATTAAAGTTTTATTAATGGAACAAGATATAGAAAAACATAAGTCAGAAATTCAAAAAATTAATCAAAGAATTAAGGGGTTTCTTTGAAAAGCAAAATATTGAGTCAAAACTTAACAAATTAAATCATCTAATCGAAAGTCCTAATTTTTGGGATAATAGAATTGAAGCAGAAAAAATATTGAAAGAAAAAAAAAATATTGATCTTTTAATCAACTCCTACAAAGAATCAAAAAAGGAAGAGAAAGATTTGTACGATATTTTTCTTTTAGCCAATGAAGAGAATAATAAACAAATCATTGATGAAACGTTAAAAAAATTTAAAAATTTAAAAAAAGTAGTTAAAAAAATAGAAATTAAATGCTTTTTATCTAATGAAAATGATATTTTAGATAGTTATCTAGAATTTCATGCTGGAGCAGGTGGAACAGAAAGCCAAGATTGGGCAGAAATGTTGAGAAGAATGTATATGAAGTGGGCTTCTAATAAGGGATATAATATAGAAATAATTAGTGAACACCGAGGAGATGAAGCGGGTATAAAATCTTCTATAATAAAAATTTCTGGTGATTACATTTATGGTTTATTAAAATCAGAGTCAGGAATTCATCGTTTAGTAAGAATTTCTCCTTTTGATTCTGGAGCAAGAAGGCATACAAGTTTCGCAAGCGTTTGGGTATATCCAGTAATTAACGAAGATATAGATATAGAAATATCCGAGAAAGATTTACGAATTGATACTTACAGATCAAGTGGTGCTGGTGGACAACATGTAAATACCACTGACAGTGCTGTTAGGATAACGCACATTCCAAGCAAAGTTGTGGTACAATGTCAAAATGAAAGATCTCAACATAAAAATAAAGAAACCTGCATGAAAATGTTAAAAGCAAGACTTTACGAATTTGAATTACAAAAAAGAGAAAAAGAATCTGAAAATATAGAGAACTCTAAATCAGATATTGGTTGGGGTCATCAAATTAGATCTTATGTTTTACATCCTTATAGAATGGTAAAAGACAGCAGAACAAATTATGAAAGCTCAAATCCAGATAAGGTTTTGGATGGAGATATAGATAATTTTCTAGAAAACTCACTATACAAATTAAATGCGTAAATATATTTTAATTTCAAGTTTATCAATAATTGGATTATTTATTTTAATTCTAATCTATTTAAATGTTTACGGAATCAAAACAAATAAATTTAACGATTTAATTAATGCAAAGATTAGAGAAATTGATCCTAAAATTTCTTTAAAATTAAACAATATTCATTTCAAATTAAATTTAAGCGAAATAACAATAAAAATAAATATCAAGAATACTAAAGTTTATATCGATAATGAATTCATCGACCTATCTGATATTGATATAAATTTAGATTTTATAAAATTTATCAGAAATGACCATTCAATTAAAAAAATTAAAATAATTTCTAAAGAAAATTCAATAAAAAATATAACTAATTTCTTAAATTCTTACAAATTTAACATACCTCGATTCGTAATTTTTAATCAGATTGAAAGCGGAAATATACAAGCTATAGGAAATGTTTACTTTGATCCAAAAAATAAAAATAATTTTACCTACGAAATTACTGGAGAGATAAGGGATACTAACTTAAATCTATTTAATAAGACTTATGTAAGTAACATTAATTTAAATTTTAATATTAAAGATCATACATTTGATTTTGATAATATTAATTTGAAATATGATAATATAGATTTTCAATCAAAAAAAATTAGCATCACCAATATAGGAAAAAATTTTGAAGTTAAAGGTGATTTAAAGAACAAAAAAGGTTTAATAAAACCGAATACATTTTCAAAATTATTTAATTTTAATTTAGATTTTTTGGAAAAAAAAGAAATATTAATGGAAACTGAAAATGAATTTTCATTTAAGATTAACTCTAATCGTTCAATCAAAGATTTAAATTTAAAATCCAGATTGAAGTTTGATGAAATTTTTTCAAACAAAATATATCAAGACTTAATATATTTAGAAGATGGAGTTATAGAAACTGAATATTCTAATAATAATTTATCGATCCAAATTTTAAGTAAATATTCTTTTTTAAACGAAAAGTATAATAATAAAGAAAATGAAAATAATATAAAATTAAATATTAAAAAAGAAAATGATAAAGATATAAATGTAGAGTCTTTTATAAAAAATAAAAAAACTAAAATTAATTCTAAAGAATTTACTAAATATTTTCAATTTGAAAAAAAGTTTTTTAAGAATCAAGAAATTATATTTGGCAGTGATAGTAGGGCAAGTTTTAAAATTGACAAAACTAATAAAATTAAAAATTTAAAAATAGAATCTATTTTAAATTTTGATAAGATAAAAATCGATTATACATCAAATAGACTAAAAAAACGTATTCCAAATTACAATAATCAAATTTTTTTAAGTAGCGATCATTTAGAATTAGACTATTCAAAAAATAAAACTCAAATTAAAGCCAAGGGCAAGTATTCATTTAATGATAACTTTGATAATTTTGAAATTAATATAGTTAAAGAAAAAGATAAATTTGATTTTGAATCTTATATAGATCTAAATGGCAGTTTAATTATAATTGATGAAATTGATTACAAAAAAGAAAAAGATTTATCATCGACAGTTAAAGTAAAAACGAATTATAAAAAAAATAATGATTTTGAATTCGAAGATATAATCTTATTAGCTGGTAAAGACAAAATAGCACTATCCAATTTAATTTTATCTAGAAATTTCAAAGTTAAAGATATTGATAAAATAGAATTAAATTATTTAAATAACAATGGTAAACAAAACTACATAAAAATATTTAAGAGTAAACAGAATTATGAATTAATAGGCGATCATTTTGATGGAAAGTTATTAATTGAAAATTTATTAAAAGGAGATTCAAATAATACTTTTCTAAAAATTTTTAATAATTTAAATTCTGAAATTATTTTGAACTTAGATAAACTTTATGTAGATAACCAATCCTATTTAGAAAAAATAGAAGGTCAATTAATTGTAAAAAATAACAGAATTCAATCTGGAAAAATTGATGCGCTTCTAAATAGAAAAAATAAATTTTCTCTTAATTTAAAAACAAATTCAAAAAATGAAAAAATTACAAACTTGTTTATTGAGAAACCTTCTCCGTTTATTAAAAATTATAAGTTTATAAAAGGCTTTGACGAAGGAAACCTTGTATATGATTCTATTGACAAAAATGGCTTCTCTAAATCAACACTTATAATTTATGATTTTAAAGTGAAAGAAGTTCCACTGCTTGCCAAACTTCTTACTCTAGCATCATTGCAAGGTATTGCAGATCTTTTAACTGGCGAAGGAATAAGATTTGATGAATTTGAAATGGATTATGAAAGCAGTAAAAATTTAACAACTATAAAAGAAATGTATGCAATTGGTCCTGCAATTTCTATATTGATGGAAGGATATATAGAAAAAGATAAATTAACCAGTTTAAGAGGAACTTTGGTTCCGGCAACAACAATTAATAAAAGAATTTCCAAAATTCCTTTACTTGGCAATATTTTAATTGGAAAAAAAGTTGGAGAAGGAGTGTTTGGCGTTAGTTTTAAAATTAAAGGACAGCCTAAAAATCTTAAAACTACAGTGAATCCAGTAAAAACTCTAACGCCAAGATTTATTACAAGAACACTTGAAAAATTAAAAAAAAATTAGATCACAATTTTAAAATGTTTCTTTTTTCCCAAAGATAGCTTTATAAATCCTTTATTTTTAAATATTTGATTATTAATTATAAATTTTTCATCATTTATTAATTCATTATCAATTTTAACACCATTAGATTTAATCAATCTTCTAATTTCACTTTTGGAAATGTCTTTTGTAATAGAAGCAATAAGTTCAACTAAATTTTTATTTAATATATGTTTATCAATTTTAATACTCGGCAAACTTTTTCCTGTTGAATTTTCTTTAAATGTAGATTTAGCCAGTTTTTCTGCATCAGAGGATTCTTTCTTACCATGCAGCATAGCAGTTGTTTTATTTGCAAGTAAAATTTTTAGATCATTGATGTTATTTTTTTTAATTTTCTCAACCTCACTTATCGAGATATCTGTAAACATTTTTAAAAATTTAATTACATCTCTATCATCAGTATTTCTCCAAAATTGCCAGTAATCAAAAACAGAAAATAATTTTTTATCTAACCAAATAGAACCACTTTCCGATTTACCCATTTTTGCACCAGAGGCCAAAGTTATCAATGGAGTAGTGAGTCCATAAACTTCCTTTGATAAATATCTTTTTATTAAATCAACTCCATTTACGATATTTCCCCATTGATCTGAACCACCTATTTGTAAAACACAATTTTCTTTTTTGTTTAATTCAAGAAAATCATATGCTTGCAAAATCATATAATTGAATTCCATGTAGCTTAAAGATTGTTCTCTTTCTAATCTCAGTTTAATACTATCAAAACTTAACATTTTATTGATAGTGAAGTGTTTTCCAATATCTCTTAAAAATGAAATATAGTTTAGATTTTTTAACCAAGAATAATTGTTTACAAAAATTGGTTTTATTTTTTTATCTTCTGTATCTAAAAATTTTTTAAGTATTATTTCTATACTTTTAATATTTTTTTCAATTTCTTTTTCTTCTAAAATCTTTCTTGTTTTGTCTTTCCCTGAAGGATCTCCAATTCTGGTAGTTCCTCCTCCTAATAAAACAATAGGTCTGTGACCATGTTTTTGTAGCAATCTTAGACACATAATTTGCAACAAACTACCAACATGCAAGCTTTCAGCAGTGCAATCAAAACCTATATAACCTTTAATTTTTTCTTCATTTAATTTTTTTGAAAGCTCTATTTCATTTGTACTTTGATAATAAAATCCACGATCTTTAAATTCTTTAAGAAATTCATTCATAATTTTCTATTTTCAATATACATATTTATATAAGAATAATAATCAATAATGGATAATTTAATTACATCATTAGGTTTAATGAGTGGAACTTCCCTTGATGGTATTGATGCCAGTATAATTTTATCAGATGGAGAAAAAAAGGTTGAAATTCTTGACAATAAATTCACGAAATATCCAGACGATTTTAGAGAGAAATTAACAAATTATATTAGAAAAATTAATTCAATAGAAGATATTTCAGAAAACAAGAAGGAATATTATAAAATTGAAAAAGAATTAACATTATTACACTCTAAAATATCATCAAATATTATAAAAAATAAAAATTACAAAATTGATTTGGTTGGTTTCCATGGTCATACGATAATCCATCGACCTGAGTTAAAATATTCAATTCAAATGGGAGATCCGAATTTACTATCACAACTTTTGAAGTTAAAAATTATATTTAATTTTAGAAAAAATGATTTAGATAATGATGGTGAAGGAGCTCCGTTAGCACCAATTTATCATTTTTCGCTATCAAAAAAATTAAATTTAAAAAATCCTACATTATTTTTAAATATTGGAGGCATTTCAAATTTTACTTATTGTTATAAAGACAAGTTATTAGCAAAAGATATTGGTCCAGGAAACGTACTTATTGATGATTTTTTAAAAAAAACAAAAAAATTAAATTTTGACAATAATGGAGAGATAGGAGCAAAAGGAATAATAAACAAAAATTTAATTAAACAACTTATTAAACATGAAATTTACAACAAAAATAAAAAACATTCATACGATAGAAATGAATTTGATTGTAGTTTTGTAAAAGGACTTGGTTTTGAAAACGCTGTTGCAACCTTAACTTTTTTTACAGCAACAATTATTGCTAATTATATTAATGATAAATTTGACAATGAATTAGAAATTATATTATGTGGAGGTGGAAGAAAAAATAAAACTTTAGTAAAAAATATTAAAGAGTTGATTAATAATAAAATTAAAAGTATTGATGAATATAATATAGATGGCGATTTTGTTGAAGCACAAGCTTTTGGTTATTTGGCAATTAGATCTTTTTTAAAAAAAAATATATCTTTTCCTTCAACTACCAGAGTTAAAAAACCAATTACTGGTGGTGAAATGTTTAAAAATTGTTAATATAAAGCAATTTCTTTTTTGATATATTTATTTAGTGAACTTGTTAAGCTATCTCCAGTTTTGGAAAAAAAATGATTACCTTCTGGAATTAAATTAAACTCTATTTTGATACCTTTTTGAGAACTTAATCTTTTATTTAATTCATTTATGTGATCGTAAGGAACTAACTCATCTTTTTTACCATAGATAATAATTCCAGAAGTGGGACATGGCGAAAGAAAAGAAAAATCATAAACATTCGGTTGTGGTGATATTGCTACAAATCTATTTATTTCTGGTCTTCTCATTAGAAGCTGCATAGCAATCAATGATCCAAAAGAAAATCCAGATATCCAGCATTGAGAGTTATCAAAATTTTCTCTTTCTAACCAATCTAAAGCTGCCGCAGCATCAGCAAGTTCTCCTTGACCATTATCAAATTCCCCGTCACTTTTTCCAACTCCTCTAAAATTAACTCTACAAACAGAGAAATTATTATCTACAAATGTTTGGAATGTATCTACTACAACCTTATTATTCATAGTACCTCCATATTGTGGATGCGGATGAAGTATCAATGCTATTGGAGAAGTATTTATATTACTTTTGAAATATTTAGCCTCTAGTCTTCCGACTGGTCCCGGAATAAAAATTTCATCCATTTTGTTAGCTAATGAAGACATTGATAATTAATCTCAAAAAAAATTATGTTTTTTTATCAAAATTGAGTGGCAAAATGCAAGCTTTTATATAAGTTATAAACTTGACTAATTTAGTCGGGTATGTATAAAGCCAATAAATTGAGAAAAATATGAAACTATCAAGTAAAGGACGATATGCTGTAATGGCACTTGCAGATCTTGCAAAATTTGATCTCCAAAAGCCAATTTCCTTAAGAGATATATCTTTAAGACAAGATATTTCACTGGTCTATCTTGAACAATTATTCTCAAAGTTAAAAAAAAATAAAATTGTAAATAGTGTCAGAGGCAAAAAGGGTGGTTATATTTTATCAAAACATTCATCAGAAATAAAAATTTCAGAAATTTTCATTGCAGTTGAAGAAAAAGTTAAAACAATGAATTGTGAGAAACATTCCAAAAAAGGATGCAATGGTAGATCTGATAAATGCATAACTCATAATTTATGGGATGAACTAGATAATTATATAAACAACTTTTTTGAAAATAAGAGCCTAGAAGATTTAATTAACCATAACGAAAATAGAATTTAAATGATAGATAAAGAGTTAGAAAAATTAAAAGATTATAAATATGGTTTTACTACTGAAATAGAAAATATTAAAGCACCCAAAGGTTTAAATAAAGAAGTTATAAAATTTATCTCAAATATAAAAAAAGAACCTGAATGGATGCTTCAATGGAGATTAAAAGCTTTTGAAAGATTAAAACATTTAAAAGAACCTGATTGGCAAAAACCAAAATTTTCTAAAATTAACTATCAAGATATATATTATTATTCAGCACCCAAAAGCGCTTCTGAAAAACTCAAAAGTTTGGATGAACTTGATCCGAAAATATTAGAAACATACAATAAACTTGGAATACCTTTACAAGAACAAAAAAGATTAAATGGAATCGCAGTTGATGCGATATTTGATTCCGTTTCTGTTGCAACAACTTTTAAAGATAAGCTAACTGAAAAAGGAGTTATTTTTTGTTCGATGTCCGAAGCAATTAAGAAACATCCAGAGTTAGTAAAAAAATATTTAGGATCAGTAATTCCTGTTAATGATCACTATTTTGCAACACTAAACTCTGCCGTTTTTACAGACGGATCGTTTGTATACATTCCTGAAAATATCAGATGTCCGATGGAATTATCCACTTATTTTAGAATAAATGCTTCTGAAACAGGTCAATTTGAAAGAACTTTAATTATTGCTGATAAAGGAAGTTATGTAAGTTATCTTGAAGGATGCACTGCACCGATGAGGGATGAAAATCAGTTACATGCAGCCAACGTAGAACTAATTGCATTAGATAATGCTGAAATAAAGTATTCCACAGTTCAAAATTGGTATCCAGGCGATAAAAATGGAAAAGGCGGAATTTATAATTTCGTAACAAAAAGAGGACTATGCAAAGGAAAAAATTCTAAAATTTCTTGGACTCAAGTAGAAACTGGTTCAGCTATAACTTGGAAATATCCTAGCTGTATTTTGCAAGGTGATAACTCAATAGGAGAGTTTTATTCTATAGCAATTACAAATAATTATCAAAAAGCCGATACAGGAACCAAAATGATACACATTGGAAAAAATACTAAAAGTAAAATTATATCTAAAGGTATATCAGCAGGATATGCTGACAATACATATAGAGGTTTAGTCAATATTTTTCCAAAAGCTAAAAATGCAAGAAATTTCACACAATGTGACTCATTATTAATGGGAAATAAGTGCGGCGCTCATACTATACCATATATAAAAAATAGAAATTCAGAATCAAAAATTGAACATGAGGCTACAACTTCAAAAATAAACGAAGATCAGCTTTATTATTGTCAACAAAGAGGATTAAACACAGAAGATGCGATCAGCTTAATTGTAAACGGTTTTTGCAAAGAAGTTTTACAACAATTACCAATGGAATTTGCAGTAGAGGCACAAAAACTAGTTGGAATCAGTTTAGAAGGAAGTGTTGGGTAAATGTTAGAAATAATAAATTTAAAAGCAAGAATTGAGAATAAAGAAATCTTAAAAGGTTTAAATTTAAATATTAAAGCAGGAGAGGTTCATGCAATAATGGGTCCTAACGCATCAGGAAAGAGCACTCTTTCAAATATTTTATCAGGCAAAAAAGGATACGAAATTTCTGGAGAAGTGAGATTTGAAAATAATAATTTATTGAAATTGGGAATTGAAGAACGTGCTCACAAAGGAATATTTCTTGCATTTCAATATCCTTTAGAAATACCCGGAGTAAATACAAACAATTTTTTAAAAACATCATTAAATGCAATAAAAAAAGCAAGAGGAGAAAAAGAACTTGATGCCATTGAATTTTTAAAATTAGTAAAAAAAAAATCATCTGATTTAAAAATTGAAGAAAAAATTTTAAATAGACATTTAAATGTTGGTTTTTCTGGAGGAGAAAAAAAGAAAAATGAAATTCTACAGATGTCAATTCTTAATCCAAAACTGTCGATTTTAGATGAAACAGATTCTGGCTTAGATATAGACGCTCTAAGAATTGTTTCTGAAGGAGTAAATACTCTTAGAGATTCTAAAAATTCTTTTTTGATAATCACACATTATCAGAGATTATTAAATTATATTAAGCCGGATTATGTTCATGTACTAAAAAATGGAAAAATAATTAAAACAGGAAACTTTGAATTAGCACTCGAACTTGAAAATAAAGGTTACGAAAATTTTTTATAATGACTTTAGAATTAAAAAATAATATTGAAAAAATGTTTAAAGAAAAAAAATTGCCTAGCGAAAATATAGAATTTAGGAAAAAACAAATAGATATTTTTTTAACCAAAGGTTTTCCAAATAAAAAAATTGAAGAATGGAAATATTCTGACTTAGATCATATTATTAAACAAAATATCTCCAATCTCAATTTTGAATTAAAACTTACTGGAGATTTTAATTATAATAATTCAGAAATTTTAAATGATTTTGAACACAACAAAATTATATATGTAAATGGAAAAATAAAAAATTTTGATT
>Ga0208642_1000337_pt1 | contig 25835 bp, 40 predicted proteins | sample ETN02SmetaG_4_FD_185790 | JGI IMG/M metagenome (GOLD analysis project Ga0208642, IMG submission 185790) | Marine microbial and viral communities from oxygen minimum zone, Eastern Pacific Ocean - ETNP2014F10-02SV251 (SPAdes) (version 2) | ecosystem: Environmental > Aquatic > Marine > Oceanic ...
TACTCTCCATCCAACTCATCCAGTTCAGTCTCAACGTCGTCCCAGTCTGGTTGGGCATAGGTCACACTAGGAACAACCACCCATATAAACAGCATTACCAATAAAACCTTTATTCTACGCATTTTTCGTCCTTTATTTGTTGTATGCTGGTGCCAATTGCTGAAATCTCACCCGTCAAATCCACAATCCTATCCTCATAATTGACTTTATCCAACTCGGAGATGAGTTCATCATCCAGTCTGTCCCTTATGGACATCCGTTCGGACTTGAGGTCGTTCCGCTTGATGTTCTTGGTCAACACGATTACAGAATTGATGACCCTACATTCTAGTAACTGGACCCTCATTTCCTTCGCAAAATGAGTGTACATCGTCATTCCTGCACCAACCAGCGCACAAACACTAAGGATGGTGCCAACAATTAGATGAATTTTGGGTAATTTTTGCATTAGCATCTTGACAAACTCGCCTTTTTATAGTATAATACACTTTATAAGATATTTATAAGATGGGCATTATTACATGACTATTTGGATTGACAAGAAATTTCTAAATAACATCTCAGTTCAACTTGAACAATTCAAGTGGAAAGACAACAATTTAGCCAATTGTAGGTGTCCTGTCTGTGGTGATTCTCAAAAAAACAAGTATAAAGCGAGGATGTACTTCTTTGAACGGAAGGGGTCATACTTCGTCCATTGCCATAACTGTGGTTACAGCAAGAGTTTTAAGAACTTCTTGAAACGTCTGGATGGCAAAATATACTCAGAATATTGTATGGAGACCTTCAAGGAGAGTAGCAACTCAGCATCTAAGAGTACGGGGAAAAAGGCGCCTGGTCTGTACTATAAATCCCCTGAATTCAAAAACCCCACCAAAGTTACACTTTTAGATGGTATATTGCAGCGTTTAGACACATTACCAGACGATAACCTTGCAATACAGTATGCCCTCGGGCGACACATACCGCGGGGAAAGTTCGGACAACTGTACTATATAGACGACATCAGTAAGCTGAAAAGGGTTTTCCCCAAATACAAGGATAGGATACATGGCACAGAACCTAGGTTAGTCATGCCCTTTTTCACTCAAAAAGGACACTTGTTTGCTATTTCATGCAGAGCCCTAGGTGACGAGGAACTACGGTATCTGACGCTGAGCGTCGGCTCATGGCCAGACCAGGTTCCTATGGTTTATGGTCTGAATACCCTAGACATTGAGAAACATATATATGTTGTTGAGGGTCCTATAGACTCGTTGTTCCTACCCAACTGTATCGCAGTTGGTGGTAGTGACCTGAAGAAGATAGAACGGGTTCTCCCCAAAGAGAAATGCACGTTGATTTTCGACAACCAGAACAGGAACAAGGACGTTATCAAAATCATGCAACATAGTATCGAAAACCACTTCAAGGTCTGTATTTGGCCCGACACGGTTGGAAAAAAAGATGTGAATGAGATGATTTTATCGGGGATGGACTCGAAAAGTGTTATAGATATAATACATGCAAATACGTTTTCGGGTTTAGATGCGGTCAACAGATTGAACGCCTGGAAGAAATGTTAGATTATGAAAAGGGAAATGAATATATGGACGAATATTTGCCAACACTATACCAGCAATATATATACCTTTCAAGATACTCCCGGTGGTTGTGGGAAAAGAATCGGAGAGAAACGTGGCCCGAAACAGTAGCCAGATACTTCGATTTCTTTGAGGACCATCTCCTAGAAAACAACAAGTATAAATTACCAGCCAAACTACGTAAAGAGTTGGAAGACTCTATACTAAACCTACACACAATGCCCTCCATGCGGTGTCTCATGACAGCAGGAGAGGCACTGAAACGGGAAAACATAGCGGGGTATAACTGCTCATATGTCACCGTTGACAACCCCAGGTCTTTTGATGAAATCCTATACATCTTGATGAACGGTACGGGGGTAGGGTTCTCTGTAGAACGCCAATACATTAACCAGTTACCTGCGGTTGCTGAGGAGTTTTTTGACACCGACACGACCATCGTTGTCAGTGATTCCAAACTAGGTTGGGCTAAGGCTTTCAAGGAACTCATTCAACTGTTATACAGTGGTCAAGTACCCCGATGGGATTTAAGTCGGATAAGACCCGGTGGTGCTGCTCTAAAAACTTTTGGAGGTCGTGCAAGTGGACCAGAACCGTTAGAAGACCTGTTCCATTTCTGTGTTCGCATGTTTACAAACGCACCAGGTCGAAAACTAACATCTCTTGAGTGTCATGACATTGTTTGTAAAGTTGCCGACGTTGTGGTGGTTGGTGGCGTCAGGAGAGCCGCACTAATATCACTTTCCAACCTCTCAGATGACCGTATGAGGATGGCAAAGTCTGGCCAATGGTGGGAGGAAAACATGCAGAGGTCACTGGCAAACAACTCTGCTGCCTATACGGAGAAACCTGATATAGGTATCTTCATGGAAGAATGGTTGTCCCTATACAATTCCAAGTCTGGTGAACGTGGTATATTCAACAGGCAAGCGGCAGTCAAGCAAGCAGGCAAGGCAGGTAAGAGGGAGGTTGACCATGATTTTGGTGTTAATCCCTGTGGTGAAATCATTCTCAGACCGAGAGGGTTCTGTAACCTGTCAGAAGTCGTCGTCCGACCAAATGATACAGAAGAAATCCTTACCCAGAAGGTCAAGGTCGCAGCCATCCTAGGCACATTCCAGTCAACCCTAACGGATTTCAGGTATATCTCAAGGAAATGGCAGGAGAATGCCGAAGAAGAACGATTGTTAGGTGTCTCTATCACAGGCATCATGAGTAACAAGTTACTGTATGATACCAAAAGTGACTTAGCGGGGTTACAACAGAGGTTACTACAACACGTAATAGAAACGAACAAAGAGTATGCAAAGAAGTTAGGTATCAACCAAGCAACTGCCACAACCTGTGTCAAACCCTCTGGGACGGTCTCCCAGTTGGTCAACTGCCCACCTGGGATCCACTGTGACCACTCACAGTATTATATCAGAACGGTGAGGGGTGACAACAAAGACCCCCTAACAAAATTCCTGCAAGAGATTGGTGTCCCCAATGAACCCGATGTTACAAAACCACACCACACCACGGTGTTTTCATTTCCTATCGAAACAGGCAACTCAACATACAAACACGATATGTCAGCAATCGAACAACTGGAGTTGTGGTTGGTATACCAGCAGAACTGGTGTGAACATAACCCATCCATAACGGTTACAGTGAAAGAAAACGAGTGGTTAGATGTCGGTGCGTGGGTGTACAATAATTTTGATAATGCGTGTGGACTGACGTTCCTGCCCGCTACCGACCATATATACAGACAAGCACCCTATCAAGAGTGTAACAAGAAAACGTATACCGAGATGGTAAAAAAGATGCCTACAGAGATTGACTGGTCTGAATTATCTAAATATGAAAACACCGATACTACAGAGGGTTCTCAGGAACTTGCCTGTACCAGTGGTCAATGTTTAATTTAAGAGGTAACGATGACAGCTAAAAACGAAAAAAGAATAACTTGTCATTTCTGTGCTACAGAATATACACTAATCTACCATGAGGAAGTGACAGAAGGACCTGATTGGTGTCCATTCTGCGGTAATGATGTTAAGAGTTCAGCACTTGAGTTGGCTAGAGACAGTATCACAGATATAAGTGGAATCGGTTTGGACTTAGATTCCATACCCGATGTTGATGATGAATGGTACGAAGACGGTGGGTAACCAGTGGTTGTTTGAAGGAAAAGTATTTGATGAGGATTTGAAACATGGCTATCAAGGGTTCGTATACAAGATTACAAATCATAAGACAAACCGAAAGTATATAGGACGTAAGTATTTCTGGAGCGTACGGAAGGTCAAAGGGAAGACCAAACGACAACGGTCAGAGAGCAACTGGAAAGACTACTGGTCATCGTCTAAGGTGGTCCAAGAAGATGTAAAGAACCTCGGTGAAGAACATTTCTCTAGAGAGATACTCGTCCTTTGCCACACAAGGGGTGATATTAACAGAATGGAAACATATTATTTGTGGAAAAACAACGTGTTAGAGAATGATGAATGGTATAATGACTCTGTGGGTAACATGAAAAGCGCACCTAAGCACATTATTGAGAAAAGAAAATATGCAAGATGGAATAAACCTCATGAGTGATGGAGTCTTACCACAACACTTGGGGGGACATCTAAATAGGACCCACACGGACAGGGGAACCCTTAAGTATCTCATACAGCAATACCAAATCAAAAGTATGGTTGATATTGGATGTGGTACCGGTCAGATGGTAGAAATTGCACAAGACAGGGGTCTTGACGTAATGGGTATTGATGGTGATTGGTTTGTTATGAAAGCACCACACATTAACGTGATGATACATGACTTCCGAGACCCTATAGAGATTAGTAGGACGTGGGATTTGGCATGGGCTGTTGAGTTTCTAGAGCATGTTGAAGAAAAATATATGGACAATTACATGACGGTTTTCAATGCCTGTAAGTATGCTATCGTTACACATGCCCCACCTGGTCACCCGGGACACTATCATGTTAATTGTCAAGACCCAGAATACTGGATAGAGAAGTTTGATAAATATAATTTCGATTGTGACCTTACTGAGTCTGTCAAGATTAGACAACACCATGCCACTATGCTGAAACCCTTTATGCAAAAGACCGGACTGTTCTTCAAGAATCGAGAGTTCCATGACGCAACATAAGATACTCTACTGTTGGTTCAAGAAGGGGAGCACCACGGCTAGGAAATATATTGAAGAAGGAATCATCAATGGTTTCTTGGCAGCGGGTCACGAAGTAGAGACTTGGGATGGTGTCCACACACAATCATTGGAAAAGATACTCAACGACTTTCAACCAGATGTGTTCCTCGGTCATGTGAGAAACCAACCGGGGTATAGCCCTGCACTATGGATTACTAACGCATGTTTTGGTGTGTTACAAAGGTATAAGAACACACATGGATTGAAGGTAGCACTGGAGACACACCCCGATTCGATTACCATGTTTAACCTGTTGGACATTCCAATGTCTATCGTTGAGAAGAACAAACCCTTCCACTATCAGGCAAGACCCGGGTTACCCGCAGAAGAAAAGTTAGTAAATACGAAATTCGTAGACCTCATTCTCCATGCGTTTACAGATAAAGTAAACAACTATGGTTTCAGGTGGTGGGTTGAGAGAGTGCCCGTCATGAGTTGGCCCTTAGCAGCAGACAGCACAGTATATGTGGAATCCCAAGATGATGTTGAACAAGATATTGACATATCGTTTGTCGGTGGGTGGTGGCCCAGTAAGGGTCTGCAACTAGACAAGTACATGAAACCCATGATGGAAGAATTTGGTGACAGACTGCACATATATGGAACAGGTTGGCCCTATGGGTCACGGGGATACTTACCAGATAACGAGGTTGGACACATCTTTGCGTCGAGTAAAATCAATATCTGTTTGCATGAGTTACCTTTCGTACAGCACCACCCCACCCATGTAAGTGAGAGGGTATTCAAGGTTGGTATGGTAGGAGGGTTTGCCATCAGTGACAACAACCCCTGCATATTAGAGTATTTCGATATAAGTAGAGAAGTGATAATTTCACATTCACCAGAAGATATGATTGAATCGTGTAACTATTATCTTAAATACGAAAGTGAACGTAAGGAGATTGCGAACAACTTTAGAGAAAGGGTGAAAACAGACCACACGTATATTCATAGAGTCAACTCATTGTTGGAGAGACTTTTTTGACGCTAATACCTCAACAAACATTATATCTCCGTGGTGGATTGGGAACTCAGGTATTACTGTTATATCATGCATTTTCAACCGTGATAGAACATGGGTATAAGTATGACAACATCCTAATTAGTCCTGTTGAAGGAGTTCCTAAACTTCAAGTTGATTACGTATCCCAGTTATTCGACCTTCCTATTCCTTGTGAAATAGATACTTCAGGAACGATACAAAAGTCTTTTGAACTTTGTGCTCCCTGTTTTGAATATTCTTACAAACACCGTGAACGAATTGCGGAAGAATTTATACCCCTTAAACCCAACACAACACATGCAAAGGTAAAGTCACTACTCCATGTGAGAGGCACAGACAATCAATTCGTATCTGAGGAGGTATATTGTGATATAGCAAGAGACTATGAATGTACAATATACGGTGACGACCCAATACTCGTCCAGAAAATTGCACTAGAAACTGGTAGTCCCTACCTCATACAAAATCCCATAGACGATTGGTATACTACTGTCAATGCAGAGAGAATTTATGGTGGACTATCAACATTTTTTCTATCAGCAACTCTCATCCCCCCTGATAAATATATTGGTATTTTCGATAAAGACCTATATACTGGACCTAAAACAGAAGTGTGTAACGTAGAATATAGTTATAGACTATTTGAAGGGATAGTTAAAGTTTTGCCAAACAGTTATTTCGTGAGCCTTATAGACTGATATGTATTATCCTCTTGCAATAAGTAGTTGGACCCAAGCCGAAAAAGACGCAATACAACGTGTGGTCAACAGCGGTCAACACACAATGGGTCCTGAGATAGAACAGTTTGAGACTGAGTTTGCACAAAAGTTTGGTGTGAAACACGCCATAATGGTCAACAGTGGGAGTTCCGCTAACCTGTTGGCAGTCGGTGCTTTGATAGAAGCGGGTGCGTTATCCCCCGGTGACGAGGTCATTGTCCCTGCGGTTAGTTGGGGCACCTCATACTTTCCCCTACACCAATACGGTCTCAAGTTGGTTTTCTGTGACATCAATGAAGAAACCTTGAATATAGACCCCAACATGCTATATGAATTGATAACAGACAAAACCAAAGCAATCTTTGCTGTCAACCTGTTGGGCAACCCCTGTAATTATGTACAGATTGAAGAATTATGTAGGAACCACAAACTCATTCTCCTAGAGGATAATTGTGAAAGTCTAGGTGCAAAGTATCTGGGTGCATATACAGGAACATATGGTACCATAGGCACCTTTAGTTTCTTCTTCTCACACCACCTACAGACAACCGAGGGTGGTATGGTCGTCACGGATGACACCCACCTTATGCAATATATCAAGTCCCTTAGGTCACATGGTTGGGTGAGGAACCTTGAGGATGATAATGATTTGTATCAAAAGACAAACGACCCATTCACCGACAACTTCAAATTCGTCCTGCCTGGTTACTGTGTGAGGTCAACCGAGATATGTGCAGCAATCGGTAGGGAACAGTTAAAGAAGTGTGATAATATAATCCAGAGTCGAGTTGAGAATGGACAGGTATACCGACGGATATTTGGGGATTGTGAGTGGTGTGACATACAGAAACAGACTGGAATGTCAAGCTGGTTTGCATTTCCTTTCATACTCAAAGGCCCACTAGGAGGCAAGAGAAAAGAAGTCATTGAGAAACTGACAGAGAATGACATTGAGACTAGGGCGGTATTGTCGGGGAACTTCCTAAATCAACCCGTGATTAAGAGGATGAATTACTCGGTGCCCTTCTTCACACCAAATGCCGAGAGGGTAGACTCAGAGGGTTTCCTGATAGGCAACTGTCATAAACCCCTTCAAGCGAAACTCAAGCATGTCAAGAAACTGATAGAGGATATGATTTAGTGACAGATATTTTTGGTATGAAGGGCAAAAAGGTTGCGGTTTTAGGTCACACCGGTATGCTTGGCCAGGCTCTCGTAAAAAGACTGGAACAAGAGGATTGCATCCTACAGAAGGCGAGTTCAGGTGAGTGCAACTTCTTCAAACGGAGTGAGGTTGACAAGTGGTTCTCCGAGAACCAACCAGACTACGTATTCTGTTGCGCTGCCTTGGTGGGTGGGATACAAGATAACATCAACAGACCCGCCGAGTTTCTATATTGCAACGTTATAATGTCCTTCAATATCATCCTTGCATGTATGGATTGCCATGCGGGTCAGGGTGTGGACAAACTGTTGTATTTCGGTTCTTCCTGCATGTATCCCAAAGACTGTGACCAACCGATGAAAGAGACCGACTTGTTGACGGGACCATTTGAACCGACCAATGAGGGGTATGCGATTGCGAAAACCTCTGCGACCAAGTTGATAGAGTATTGCAGACAAAGTGGTCACAACTTCATTTCCTGTATACCATGCAACCTGTATGGTCCAAATGACAACTATGACCTAGAGTCAAGTCATGCCATGGCAGCTATAATCCAAAAAATCTGCGATGCGAAGGAACACGACCAGGACACGGTGGAGTTGTGGGGAACAGGTGCCCCAAAGAGAGAGTTTTTGCACATTGATGATTGTGCTGACGCTGCTGTATACCTGATGAAATACTTCAGTGAGGACGACCCTATCAACGTGGGTTTCGGTAAAGACATTTCCATCTATGAGTTGGCTAAAATGGTAAAAAGAATCGCCAAATACGAGGGAAGCATTATATATAATAATACCATAACCCTTGATGGAATGATGCGAAAGTTACTAGATACATCCAAACTAAATAGCTTCGGTTGGCATCCTACTATATCCCTTGAAGAAGGTATCACCGAAACAATTACAGAAAGGATCAATACGACATGATTTTAACAAACCTATTAACCAAGAAGAAAGAGTTATCCAAGACTGACATCAACAAGATTTCCAAGGCAGAAGAAAAGATATTGGATGAGACCACTGATGATAAGGGGTTCACCAAGAGTTCACTGAAAATCTTTGAAACGATAGTAGGACGACCTACTACAGATGCAGAGAAAAACATCTTCTTCTCCAACCATAAACAACTAGACCAGTTTCCTTTGAATGACCTCAAATCAAACAAACGAGGTCTACATGCGTTTAGGGTATGGTTGGCAAATATCTCCCACCAGCGCAATAAGAAGGACCATCCTGGTCTTGACGGGTATGACGACGTAGGGATTGTACCGATAACGGACTTTGCTGGTGAGCAACGATGTAAACAGATAATCAAAGAAACGGATGGTTTTCCCAAATCAGTCCATAAGATTTCTGGTGTAAACATCCTATCTCAGTTAGACCTCAACGTCTATCCAACATTGAATTGGTTACTACATGAGTCAGGTATGCAAGACCATGTGTTGTCCTCAATCAGAAGGGTGGGCGACCCAGAAGCTCAGTCACTATACTTACAGAACACCTTCGTCCAGAAGGTTCACAACAAACCGAGCTCGGATGAGTGTCAGAAGCACAGATGGGGTAAAGGTGGTACAGGGGTAAACGACCCCACCGAGGGAACACTCCTAGATGACACTGGGTTTGACGTTCAAAAACAGATACACTCAGACCTGTTCTTCCCTGCTGTTAAGTTCTGGTATTTCCCTGAAGAAGTTGACATCGACAAGAGTCCTTTCATGATCTCCAAGAACACTCACATAATCAAAGACGATGACGATTTTGCGAAGGAGAACCTTGAATACTGGTATGACGAGTCCATCAAGTGTTGTGATGGCACACTAGACTATTGGAAGACAGTCGGTCATATGGGTGGTAGTTTACGTATGGGTCTGGAAGAATTGGAGGAAAGGGGACGGAAACTGGAACCATGTCCAGTTCCCGCAGACACGTTAGTTGTTGGTAATGTGTTTGGATGGCATTGTAGGGGCGAGACAACTGAAGAATGTATCAGACTTGCAATTCATGGTTCAATAAGAGTATCTTGGCCGTGTGGTGTGAACCCACCTTGGTAATAAGGAGTAAAATATGATGGCAAAGAAGAAAGACACTATATACGACGGACCAGTAGTGGTCTATATTGGCACTTCAGCAAACGGTGAAGACGCTGAAGCACAGATGGTATTGGAATATACCATACGAAAAAACACAACCATGCCTGTTGAAATCCATTGGATGAAACAGTCCCATGACCCAAACGATTTCTGGTATGCCGATGTTAAAGAACAGAAGGGTTGGCAAACGCAACAATGGCCGACACCATTCTCTGGATACAGGTGGGGGATCCCTGCTGCGTGTGGCTTCAAAGGTCAGTCAATCTATATGGACCATGACATGCTGGTACTTCAAGACCTTGCAGAACTATGGAACGAACCGTGGGAAGACGGCAAGGTTGCCATGAACAAGGGTGGTTGGAGATTCTGTGTCTGTAAATGGCACAATGAACGTGCAGAAGAACACCTTCTACCTATCGAAAGGTTACGGTCAGTAGAGGATTCGCACCAGAGGACATTCAATTTCTTTGCTCAAAATATACACCTGTTACAAACTTTTGACAGGCAGTGGAACAATTTCGATGGTGAGAATGACAAGTTGGAAGACATCAAAATTCTCCACTACACCGATATGAGAACCCAAATGCATGGTAAGTATGTATTGGAACGGTTACAGAAGTCACTCGGTATTACAAAGGAAGAAGCAATTGCTGCACACTGGTTTGATGGTGAGTTTCTTGCACACCGTAGGGACGACGTTGTGGAACTGTTTGATAAGCTATATCAGGAGTCTCTTGATGATGGATATAAGGTTGATGATTATGTACCGGGTAACAAGGGAAAGTTACACAATATAGAGCCATATGGTGAATACACAAAATTATCCCAGAAGGGGTACACCTCTGCAAACCAATTTGATGTAAGCCGAGGCGAATAAATGCTTGACATTCATTGAAATCTACTGTATACTTGAATATAATAGAGAAATAATATGAGTTGAGAGATGAATAAAAATTATGTGTACCTAGCGGGTCCCATAGAAGGTTGTAATGACAACGAAATAAACGACTGGAGAATACATGTCAAGGAGCAATTCCTAGAGAATATCGTTGGTGTAACTCCAGTGAGGTTAGACTACCCCGTCACCAAAAGGTCCCATTACACCCATGACCTAAGAAAGAAAGAGATATTCACCAAGAATTTCATGGATGTCCAACGGTGTGATGCGACACTAGCGTTCCTGCCTAAGGAAATCAACGAGAGGCGACCATCCTATGGCACTATCTTTGAAATAGCGTGGGCAGCTTCTCTAAACAAACCTATCTTCTTGGTCACGGATGACCAACGATTGATTGACCACCCCGCAACATACAGTAGTGTTCCATGGTTATATTTCTATGACTTTGAGAAGATGAACATCATGGAGGAAAGATGGGTGTTTGATGAAGCGATTGATGATATTAATGAACTATTAGGGATATACAAATAATGCCTTATATTGAAGTGAAACGACGGAATGAGATTGAGAATTTGAATTACCCAGCGGAAACAGTTGGTGAGTTGAACTTTGAAGTGACAAGGTTGTGTAACAAATACCTCAACTACAAGAAACTCAGTTACAGCACCATCAACGATATTGTTGGTGTCCTAGAATCTGCGAAGCAGGAGTTCTACAGACGAGTTGCCGAAGATTACGAAGACGAGAAAATCAAACAAAACGGTGATGTGTATCGGTAATGCTGAAGCTCGAATTTGGCTGCGGTGATAGACCAAGAAAGCACCATGAAGGCTATCTTGGAGTGGACGTTAGAGCTACTCCATATGTGAAATTTGTGTGTAATGCATGGGAAATTCCAGAACACACAAAGCCAAATACGGTTGGAGAAATATATTCAAGACATTTCTTTGAACACCTGACATATGAACAGACCTTTGTGACATTGAAGGCTTGGAGTAAGGTGTTGATACCGGGTGGTCTACTGGAAATGATAGTCCCTGATATGGATTGGCACGTCCAAGAATGGTTGGATGGCGATTACGAGGCTGCCCGTGGTGGTTTCTGGGGGTGGCAACGAGAAGGGATGACCGAGAACTGGGACGTACACAAGATGGGTTACAATCACGAATACCTCAAGTTGATTTTAGAAACCGAAAACTTCACAGACGTTGTGAGGAAACCAACAGACGATACCGTATGGAGGTCCGACAATCACCCAAGACATTTATGGATAACATGTTACAATGCCAGATAAGAAAGAAAATTTCAATCTAGATGACAAAATCAAAGCACTTGATTCCTCTAGGGTTTACAAGAAGATAACACCTAGTAAGGATGCTAGTTGGTATATCAAATGGGTATCAAGCATCATCCTGTTGTTTGGTATGGTATTGACAAGTGTAGGGCCAGATTACTATCCCTTCAATTTAATACTACACTTAGTAGGTGTAATAGGGTGGTTAATAGTTGGTATGCTATGGCATGACCGAGCGATTATTTTTATCAACACGGTTGGTGCTGTTATCTTTCTTACAGGAATTTTACAAGCATTATGAACGTGGAAGTTGCCCAGACTACGTATTCTATTGGTGGTCAAGCCCCAACCCAACCCTGTGTATTTGCATCGTGTGACTCTATCTATTTTTGGCAACATGCAGCATCGTTTATCTATTCTGCTGCAACCCATGGCAACAACGTGCATCTCCACCTGATGAACCCCGATGATAGTGTGTTCACAGAGATTACGAGACTGTCCCACGATGTTGATACCGATGTTACGTGGAGTTATGAATTTTTTGACCTCATGAAAAGTTTCTCAGCTGATGCAACGAGAACCTATTATGCTTGCAACAGATTTTTACGGGTATGTGACCTAATCAACTGCAACTCCCAATGGGACCCGATTGGCAACACCGATTTTATCATCTTGGATATTGATTGTATTGTCAGAAAGAAGTTGGAATTTCCGAAAGAGAAGATTGGATTGTTCCTACGACCCCATGAACAACCGGGTATGCAAGTTGCGGCGGGTATCGTGACACTACAAGGTATTGAGGGATATACGTTTATCAAGTTAGTAGCAGATATGATAAAGGAAAATAAGCTAGAATGGTTCTTAGACCAACATGCACTGCACCATATTTACACCAATTCCCCTGTAGTGGATCAGAATAGAGTGTATAAATATGACATCAACTATATGGATTGGGAATTTGATGAAGAGCGTGATGCCTCAATCTGGACAGGAAAAGGACCAAGGAAAGATACTAGCCTACCTTACCTTAGAGAGAAAAGCAAATACCTGATGCAATCAGGGATAACAGAACGATTTTGGCGGAACAGCCCATGAACATATTAGTACTCAAACCATGGTTAGGTGTGCCTTTCAAACGGTTGCAACCCGCTTTAGGTATCAACAGAGAGGACAACCTACCTCCTATCCGGCAACACTGGCAGGATTTCATATGGAAGTTGATTGATTACCTCAAAGACACAGAGCATAATGTAAAGATTCTTGATGGTCCGTTATGGACATTCACGCCTGAATTGATAGACCAATACGGACCCGACTTGGTGTTCATTCCTCATAAAAATCAAGAACAATTCAAATATAAGGGTAACGCAAGGTATTATATGCAGACCGTGTTCCCGTGGTTATTCACCGTGAATAGGACTGGGTGGGGTGGAACTTCCACAGACTACCCATGGAAGCCTGAGGGTGAATTTGACGAGACAGTGTTCAACAAATTGGCATCTCGTATCATGAGTAACGAGAGTAAGTTTGACCAACCCGAACAGTCGGACAAGGTTGAACTACCAGAAGATTTCATATTCTTCCCCGGTCAGATACCACATGATGAAACTATTAAGTATCATTCGGATGTCACCGTAGAGGAAACACTAGATAAACTGTCTCTTTGGTGTCATCAACATAAAGTACCCCTTGTCGTCAAGGGTCACCCTGTAAATCCAGGTAGTATGGCTTCATTGAAAACTGTGTTACACCCAGATACACTGTGGGTAGACAACGTGTCTATCCATGACCTGTTGTCAAAATGTTTCTGTGTCTATACAGTCAACTCAGGTGCGGGGTTTGAAGCCCTATTACACAAGAAACCTGTTGTCACTTTTGGACAGGCAGAGTATGATTGTGTGACCATTAAGGGTGATATAAATTCGCTTGACACAGCATGGAATAACGTGTATTATGAACCTATATATCATGAGAATGTTGTGAAGTTTTTCGATTCGTTTATCAAAAATTATTGCGTAGATTCAACAGATATAAACAGTTATAAGAATATTAAGATATAGATGGGAAGAAGAAGTTCAAAAACAGAATCCACGTTTTCTAAGGGTCAGAGACCTAACGTAAACAAAGACATTCTTAAGGGAGTTCGTAGGACACGGACACTTGTAGAACGTAGGATTGCTCAATTAGATGCTGCTGTTAAAGGTAAAAACACCTATCTAGATAAGGATTTAGTAGAGCGTTTAAGAAAACCTCATATGATAAATTTGAAAAGTGATGACTAAACACTATAAATACAGATTGCGGTTAAGCTGATGGTTTCAGTCGCTGGCCTTCCAAGCCATGCTGAGCAGGGTTCGATTCCCTCTGACCGCTCCAAAACTAGGAGAAAACCGATGGTTAACATTAGAAAACCTTGGCTATTCAAAAACAAAAAACGAAATGAATCAGACCATGCTATTGGTGATACAGTTTACATTGCTGTGGGACTCCCTGGACGAATAAAATGTAAGGTGGTAGATTATTACACCCCACCGGGTGCAAAAAAACACTATGTACTCGCTTTTGAGGGTCATGGTAGTACCGTCTATGAATTACGTGACATAAGTTGTGTGTGGAACGAAAAACAAGGCCGACGTAGCTGAGTGGTGTAGCAAGGTCTTTGTAAGGCCTAGACGGAAGTTCGATTCTTTCCCGTCGGCACCATAAGGACCCCATAGTTTAATGGTTAGAATATTAGATTTTCAATCTAGTGGTCTGGGTTCAATCCCCGGTGGGGTCACCAGACAAGCATAAAAACCGGGAAGGTCTGGGACCTTCCCGGTTAAATTTCGTACGAAATTGTATATTATTATTCTACAGAAGCGGTTGCTTTGACACGTCCATAGACGGCAAGAATACCACCGACTGTAGCGACAACACTTAACAGACTATCTGTTAATAGTCCCTGAAGTTCAACGGGAACATTGTAACCCATCCATCCGGCAACACCGGCAACGACGGCCATTACACCGCCCCAAACTGAACGGGATTCCCACCAATTTTTAGTTTCTACTAATCCTGACATATTTATCTCCTTTGAAGATTGTCTCTAATATATATATTCACATATGGTATATATAACATTTTTCACTCATATATTTATACTTTTTTAGTAACCTGGATTAACCAACAGGAGCGTCTTCGTCTAAGTCTTCTACTTCTTCATCATTACCACAGTCTCCTCCAACTGCATTGCACATCCAGTTCCATGCAGGTGTCCAACCATACTTACCATCGGTAGCATAATCGACTCCTACGGCACCACCTACGACGCCTACGGCGACCAGTGGGGCAGTAGCACATCCTGCGAGAAACAGTGCGGTAGCGATTGTTGCAAAAATTTTCTTCATAGCATATTCCTTCTTTTTTTGCTTGACATTACTATATACGGTATGTATAATAATAATATGTGCTATGGTATTTATGAAACTTAAGAAAGTCACAGAGCATTTGTCATACGAATTTGAACCAGCACCGATAGAATGGAACGGTCAGTTATACTACATATATGACAAAACTGGCCCTATTGATGCTAGGACCTTGCCTGAGGGCGAAACGTGGCAGTTGGTAATAGAGAATTTATTAGACGGATAAGGCATTTTATGCTTGCCACGGGTCCCAAATGTGTTATAATAGTAATATGAGTGAACAAATTTTAAAGGAATTACGTCGTTATGGCTAAGAAAACCAGTACATCTAAACCCACTCAACGCTGTCCATTATACTATCCAGTGGTAGACGTTTTATGCTGCGTCAAAGAGGTCTTGGAACTGAACAATGATGAGTATGTTTCCAAAGAGGTCGCATTTAACCATCCAGCCAAAGAATCAACTGTCAGTCAGGTCTTAAAACGTGTTGACAAGTATGTAGAAAATTGTGAAAAGGGCACTCGGTCTCCCGTAAAAGTCCGACAAGCTAACGCAGTTATTAAATGGATCACCAACCTAGAAGGCGGGGGTCTGGATTCCCAGAATGAATTCCTCGCTACTGTGAAACAGAAGATAACCCGAGCTAGTGACCCATATGGGACACCGAGCGGTCCAATTGGTCTCAGCAATAAGGATATACCTTTTGTATGTTGTATCTTCAAACTTAAAGAAACCCATGACAACAAGTTGGAAGAAAGTCAGAAGCGAAAGAACTCTGAATTTCTAGGAGAACTCCGCAAACGGGGTGAATTTTTTGTTAAACTGCTTAATATAAAACGCCCAGGTCAACCACACATGGACACGCATGGCTCACCATACTATGGTCCAGATACAAATTCGATTCTGGGTGAGGCACCCGTCTATCAAATCGTGGATAGGAAGGGTAACTACGGATACTTCTTCAGTAAGTTAGACTTTAATATAACAGCCGGTGATTGCTTCCTTATGAGAGCGACACCCGCATCACACTATGTCTCAAAATTTTATGGTAATAAGGAAACGAGATTCAACAGGGTACGACTATTACAAAACGTGGGTCCGAAGGTTCACCTGGCCATCCCGCGGCGGCGCGCCGCGGCGGACGTCCGCCGCCGCCGAGGCCTCGGCCGACGAAATGATGTAAAATGACCGACCATAGACAGCAGGTCTACGAGGGTTATGGTGTATCTTCTACGCATAACCCCAATTGCGAAGGTTCACACTGCACTACAGATACCGGTGAAGTGCGGTCCTATACGTTAGGAGAAGGCGAAACAACCTACTATGGTCGCTGGTATACACCCAACCGGGCAAGAAGCGAGTATATACTTTTATGTCGGTCTTGTTGGGTCCAAGAAAATCAATACCGGTGGACTCATGGTCATGGAATAGAGAATTGGTTTAAGAGAGATGAAGAAAAATGAGATAACGTGGGACAGACTCTTTATGAGTATGGCCTACCTCGTTGCAATGAAAAGTGAAGACTCCTCCACACATGTTGGAGCGGTCATTGTTGGACCAGATAATGAGATTGTATCTACAGGATATAACGGTCTTGCAAGAGGTGTACGTCCACAAAGAGACAGACACAAACGACCAGAAAAATATCATTGGTATGCCCATGCTGAGAGAAATGCTGTATACAACGCAGCCAGGATAGGTGTACCTCTAAAAGATTGTCGTATCTACACCCAATGGATACCATGTTCTGGGTGTGCGATTGCGATTATTCAGTCAGGCATCAAAGAGGTTATCGTTCATGATCTCTATGTGCCTACTGAAAAATGGAGTGATTCTAGTAAGAGGTCATTAGAGATGTTTGACGAGGCTGGAATCACATTTAGATTATATGAGGAGGCCGTAATCAACAAAGTTACGGGACTATTAGATGGTAAAAAATTCACTGCATAAGAAAGTCTTTGTGGTATTATCAACATTCTTACTGGTAGGATGTCAAAATATGCCTACGCACCAACAATATCGAACAGGATATCCTGGTGCTTCAGCAAGTATAGGTATTCCTGTTGGTGCTGCACTTGGTGGAGCATTAGGTTATTCTCTGGGTAACACTCCAGCTAGAAAAACGGCATTGATGTCGGCTGGTGCAGTAGCGGGTGGTCTATTAGGTTATAACCTAATGAACAGTTACGCAGATCATAGTTCCTATCCGAGGAACGCTTTTATTCAAGCAGCAGAATATAATCCAAGCCACAGACAAGCCAATTGGCATAACCCCTACACTGATAATTATGGTAACTTTATGCCAATATCCACCTTTAGACAACCAAATGGACAATATTGTCGTGAGATACTAGAAACGGTAAGGATTAACAACCAACTGTATTCAAATAAAATTGCAGCTTGTAGAATAAAACGGGATACATGGCAAATTGTATCTCGTAGAGGACGTTAAGATGTTGCCTGATGAACAAAACATAAAAGACATATACAACAAACTTCACGAACTAACAGAGGACTTGTGTGTTAATGAACAATATACACCCCTAGAGGTTGCATCGGTTCTGATAACACATTCTATCCGCATGTACAAGGTTATGCTTGATGAAGATGATTTTGAGGCGATAATGCAAACGATATGGGGTAGCCTTGACGAGATACAACCATTTGACAATCGAGTTCTAAATTAGGAGAGAATGAAGTCACTTTATAACGAAGCTCAGGATTCGGAATTGTGAAGTATGATTTTGAAATAAAAGAGATAAGTCGGTTTGGTTCTACAGAGTTGGTTCAAACTTATCACTATTCTAAGATAATGCCCAGACTTACTAAACATTTTCTAGGATGTTTTTTGAAAGATGAATTGGTTGGTGCGTTGACTTTAGGGTGGGGAACTCAACCCAAAGCAACCATTGCAAAACTTTTTGATGGTTTGGATACAAAAGATTATTATGAGATTGGTAAAATGTGTATGAAACCAGAGATGCCAAAAAACTCTGAATCACAAATGTTATCTGGTGTTGTAAAGTGGATGAAAGTAAATTGTCCTGAGAAACAATTTCTCTATACCTGGTCAGATGGTATAATGGGAAAACCTGGCTATGTATATCAGGCTGCAAATTTTCTGTATGGTGGATTTATTTGGACACAAATTTATATTAGTGATAAAGGTGAAAAGATACATCCAAGGTCTAGTAGAAGGTTATGTGATGAAAATGTTCAATTTAAATTGAAAAGAGAACCAGACTTTTTTAAAGATAAGAAGGGTGAACGGATATATTGGTTAACACAAGATTTTCTTGATCATAAAGGTATAACTAAGATATATGGAAAACAATTTCGTTATATACTTCCTCTTAATAAGAAAGCAAGAAAACTTCTAAAGAAATCAAATGTAGAATGGAACTTAAATTATCCAAAAGGTAATGATTTGATTTGGGAGAAATCTTCAAGGGACGGAAGAAAGAAATTAGAAGGTATGCCTTATATTGATAGTGATATGACAGAATATAATACAAAAAATGTTAATGCCCATATGGGTATACAACGACGATAATATGGTTGCTGAATATGCCATTAGAGAATTTGATGAATTTTTATATAGAAAAGAAAGAGGATTAACCTATGGATAAAAGGATAAACAATGTTTAAGGTCATTGACAAGGACATTCAGTTTAGGGGTGTTGTAGTTGCACAACTTACTGAGAATTTACTACCATCCCTAGAGGATGAGGTAAAAGATTTCTTGGAACAGAAAATTAATCACGCAATGAAGGATAAATACAAAGAAGGATATGATGATGGTTGGTCTAACGCTCGGGCTTATAGGCATGAAAGTTTCCAACCACCTGTAGGTCCACCAAATTATCGCAATGGAGAAGATGAATGACAGAATTGAATGTGACAGGCTTAGATGAAGCCAATACCGTGAATGATATATGGTCGTTTAATGAAGTGTCACCCACCGGAAATGCTATGGGTGGCACAGAACTTATGATGAAATGGTTGCAAGAGAACGTATCAGTAGAGTTGCTTGATAAGTATCAAATCATCCAATCTAGGGTCAGAAAACTTGAAGACAAACCAAGAGTTTTATGGTTACATGACACCGCAGATGACCCAGAATCAGCACACCTAGCAAATCCAGAAAGTTTGGACCAATTCAGGCGTTTGGTTTACGTGTCAAACTGGCAGAAACAGATGTATGAATGGTTCCATGGAATTCCCCCATCTAAGGGTGTTGTATTGAAAAATGCAATCTACCCTATTGAGGAACATAAAAAACCTGGACCCAAAGAACCCATTAACATAATTTATCACACAACCCCCCATAGAGGGTTGAACGTGTTATTGTCAGCATTTGATTTGATTTCAACAAAACACACAGATGTTACTCTTGATGTCTATTCTAGTTTTTCTATATATGGTTGGGATAAAAAAGATGAAGCATTTGCACCTCTATTTGATTATTGTAATGAACATCCACAAATCAACTATCACGGTGCAGTTTCAAATGACGAAGTTAGAGAGGCTCTAAAGAAAGCACATATCTTTGCATACCCGTCAATTTGGCCAGAAACCTCTTGTATTTCTGTTCTTGAAGCGATGAGCGCAAAGTGTGTGACCGTGTGTCCTAATTATGCAGCGTTGCCTGAGACCTGTGCAAACATGGCATGGACGTATGACTTCCATGAAAACCATGAAATACACGCTAAGTTACACGCTAACGTTCTTAATGCAGCAATTGAACACTATTGGGACTCAGAGGTGCAAAATAACCTAAGGTTCCAAAAAATGTATTTTGATAGGTTTTATTCTTGGGAAGTGAGAAGTCAAGAGTGGACTAATTTCTTGAATTCAATAATGGTACAGGCGCCAACAATGGAACCACAAACCGACAGGTCGGCTTATGCAGACCTATAGTGATATTCCTGTGTTGAGTGAATTGGAACAATTAGTGATGCAGGATATGAGTAACTTTGGTATTCCAATATCAGGAACAGACGACGAATTGAAGTCATTCTACGCCTCGTATTGGGAAAAAAGACTTGACTAATACAAGATAATATAGTATAATAGTAGGAAATGGTTAAGAGACAAAAACGGAATGAAGCTGGGTATACGGTGCCAAATTTTGAGCATTTGGTGCTGAGTCATGCCGGTTATGACCGTGAATTGACCACGGCAATGTTGTATGCAAACTATACCCTGAATCCCAAAAAACTCAAGAAAGAAACCCTGCTATATGACAAGAAGAATAGCAAAGTACTCTCAGTAATTCAAGACTGGAAGTTTATTGGCGTAGGCAAGCATTGTTGGATACTTAACAATAATGGCGAACTCTCCAAACAATCCACAGATTGGTTGTCAAACGAGTTAGTAGCCCTCCGGGAATACGGGAAGGAACTGGAAAAAACCAAACAGGTACTCAAAGAGGAAAAAACCAAACACAAACCCAACATCCAACAGAAAATACGTGAACAGGTCTCCAACTACATTGGTGAAGTTGAAAGCCATATTGATGAGTTTCTTGAGAATGGGTTCATATCTGAAGTCAACATGTACGAATGGTTACAGACCAACAAAGTCAAGGCGATGCAATCAAACAAAATCGCAACATATTACAAGCCCCTCTTGGGTGAAATACAACAGGTGTTCGACAAGCCTAGGTCTGAGTTGGGTAGGTCATATGGTCTAACAAAGACCAATGCAAAGAAATATCTAACGTTCATACTGGACATCATTTCAGATGCGGAGAGGTGGGCTACCAATCAGAAGGCAACGACGGTCAAGAAACCGAGGAAGAAGAAACAGAAGACCGCATTACAGCTCACATCCAAACTCAAGTATCAGGAAAAGGACAAGACACTCAAGTTAGTGTCCATAACACCAACACAGATTGTAGGTGCAGACCAGTTGTGGGTTTATAATACCAAGTACAGGACACTCGGAGTGTACCGAGCAGTAGACCGAGGTGGTCTATCGGTCAAGGGTTGCACCATCCTCAACTTTGTACCATCTACATCCGTCGCCAAAAAGTTACGGAAGCCAAGAGATACCATTGATAAGTGCCTCAATGGCGGTAAGATTATACTCAGAAAACTGTTGAAAGAGCTAACAACCAAAGAAGTCCATCTCACAGGAAGAATAAATAGCAGCACCATCTTACTAAGGATTATTAAATGATAACAGACGACACAACCGATTCAAACAACGTGGTGATGTTTCCTGGGGTCTTTGATTTGAGTAAAGCTCGGGCTGGTCTCTCAGATGAAACCAAGAAAGAAATTACTGCTAACAAGAGAAATTTTGTTGATGCGTATATAGACAATTATGCTCAAGGTCTAATACAAAGGTTGGCTATGCAGGGGTTCAATGTCCACACCGAAGAATTTTTTATCCACTTTATGTTCTCTATAGAAGCCTTAAAATCTTGTCTATATAATACCATGACTATTGAGCATCCTATACAAATGAAGGTAAACGAAATGACAGCATTAGCCAGAGAAGCAGAAGAAAAAATGGAAGAGGAAATAGAAGAAGAAGAAGGACACCCGATAGAAGAATAATACATCATGGCAATATTGATTGATTTCAACCAAGTCGTTATAGCCAGTATAATGGTTGCGTTTGGTCACAAAAAGCACGCTAATATAAATGAGGATATGATAAGGCATCTTGCTTTAAATTCCCTCAGGTATTACAGAACAAGATTCAAGGACAAATATGGTGAACTTGTCATCTGTTGTGATGATAAGAGGAGCTGGAGAAAGGACATTTTTCCATACTACAAGGCCCACCGTAAGAAGGATCGTGACGAGTCCGATATGGATTGGAAGTTGATTTTTGACATCATAGACAAGATGAAGCAAGAATTGGTTGAGTATTTCCCCTACAAGGTGATACACATAACAAAAGCCGAAGCAGACGACATCATAGGACTTTTATGTAGGATAGCTGACGAAGATACTGTGATTGTAAGTTCTGACAAGGATTTCCGACAGTTACAAACCAACAAGTATATCACACAATGGTCACCTAGAACCAAGAGGTTCATACGGGACAAAGACCCCATGACATATCTGAAAGAGCATATCATACGTGGTGACCGTACAGACGGTATCCCAAATTTTCTGTCAAAGGACGATACGTTTGTGAACGGGTCCCGTCAACGTAGGATAACCGAAAAGAGACTTACGGGTTGGATGGACTGTGAGGTTGAGGACTTCGATGAGAACAAATTACGTGGGTTCAAGAGGAACGAACAACTGATTAATTTGCTCTTTACACCAGCGGAAATACAGAAAGAAATTATAGATACCTATAACGAAAAACATGATGCCAAACGCAACAAGATATTTGGTTACTTCATTAAGCATAGGATGAAAATGTTGATGAACGACCTCCAGGATTTTTAACTAGAAGAAAGACAAGATCATGATGAAACCTATGTTTGAGATTTTTAAAGAAGTGAAAAAAGCTAAGTCGCTTAAGAAGAAAGTTGAAGTTTTGCGACAAAATGATAGCCCAACCTTAAGGGAATTTTGTGCTTATTGTGTAAATCCACATATCAATTTCCTATTACCTGAGGGTAACCCGCCATTTGATAAATTGGAGGGTGATGAGGCTATTGATTGTGAAGAAGTGTTACATGCGAATGTTTCTAAGTTGTACCTGTATGTTGAGGGTGGTAACCCCAACCTGAACCAGATTAAACGGGAAGGACTCTTTATTGACCTTTTAGAGACCATTCACCCAGAAGATGCTGAGTTGCTACTCAGGCTGAAGGACAAGAAGGTCAAAGAATTATCCGAGAAGTTGGTGAACGAAGCCTACCCCGGATTTTTGTCATATTAAAATGGAATTCGGACTTGCAAAAATGAGAAGGCATTTGTTGAAGAAACAATTTGCTACAAGACAACTAATCAAATGGCATGAGAATCATGTCCAAGATTGTAACCATCATATCAAGAGAATTAGAGGTACCAAATACGAGAATGATATGGGGTACTGGCAGTCACAAAAGAACCAACACAAGAAAGCAATTGAAAAATTGCACTACTTCATGAGAAAACCTAAGCTTCGGGAAGAGTATTAATGAGGACATCCTATTTCAGTAATATCAAGAACGTAACCAAACCAATCTCAATTGCTGCGAGTGCCCCACGATGGTACGTAGGTGCTCAGTATATGCGTCTGGCTCCGAAGTATGACACCCTAAAAGACTACAAATCTGGCAAGATTGATAAAGACCAATACACTAAAGAATACCATGAGAAGGTTCTTAACTTGTTAGATGCTGATGTCATCTATGCGTACTTGACCAGTATATATAATGAGGAAGTTACACTCCTATGTTGGGAGAAACCGGATCAGTTTTGTCACCGAAACCTTGTCGCAAAGTGGTTCAAAGACCAACTGGATATTGACATAACAGAATTAGGACAAGATGAAGTTGTATAACGACGATTGCCTTGACCGGATGCAGAAAATGATTGACGAAGGGGTTCAAGTGGACTCCATCGTAACAGACCCACCGTATCACCTCCAGTCTATAGTGGATAGGTTCAAGAATACTTCGCCCGAAGATGATACCTATACATCTGAGAAAGTGAGGAATAAGTCAGATGGATATTCTAGATTAGTCGGCACAGGATTTATGGGCCAGGAATGGGACGGTGGAGACATCGCATTTCGCAGAGAGACTTGGGAACTTGCATTGAAACTCTTGAAACCGGGTGGTCATCTGCTTGCGTTTTCTGCTTCCCGTAACTACCACAGAATGGCAGTTGCAGTAGAGGACGCAGGGTTTGAGATACGGGACCAGATTATATGGCTGTATGGAAGTGGATTTCCCAAGTCACACAATCTTGGTGATGGATGGGGAACTGCTCTCAAGCCCGCACATGAACCGATTGTGATGGCAAGAAAGTTTATTGAAGGAACAAATAAAAATAACAGAGAGAAATATGGAACAGGTGGCATTAACATTGATGGATGTAGAGTAGGATTATCTAAAGATGATGATCCAAGACTAGGCGGTAAAGGAACTTGGAAAACTGATAAGATGGCAAAGGATGTTTTTGTTGGTGGATATACTGGTGTAGATATAAGGTCAAGCGAATTAGGCAGATTCCCTGCCAATGTAATGCATGATGGAAGTGATGTTATAAGTGATGAAATGATAGGATATGGAAATGGGAGTTCTGCATCAAGATATTTCTACTGTCCGAAGGTATCAAGAAAAGAACGGGATGGTGGACTGGATGACATGAAAGATGGTAAACCTGTCCGTTGGAATAAAGCCGGTGAATGGACGAATGATACGACACCCGCAAAGAACACACACCCCACCGTTAAACCAGTCGAGTTGATGAAATACCTGTGTCGCCTTGTGACACCAGAGGGTGGTACAGTCCTTGACCCATTCATGGGTTCTGGTTCCACTGGGATGGCTGCAAAGAGTGAAGGATTTGAGTTTATCGGGATTGAGAAGGAAGAAGAATACTATAAGGTAGCAGACAAGAGAATCAAAAACGCTCCGCTACCTGAGCAAACACTACCCATGTAACAGACGTAAACACGATGAAAAAATACAAAGACCTCAGAAAGAAATTACAAAAAGAAGAAGACGAGTGGGGTTCTAAGAAGAAGCCTAAAGTGGATCCGTATAAGAGGAAACCCTTCAACATCAAGGATTACCTGAACCTCCTAGAGTATGAGGATGAGGATGTGGATGATGACAACTTTGAATAATGTAGCCTTCATAATCGGTAATGGTAGGACCAGAGAGGGGTTCGATTTGAACCTATTGGTTGGTCATGGTACCATCTATGGTTGCAATGCCCTCTACCGTGATTTTAAACCACCGTACATTGTCCCAGATTTTCTGGTGTCTATTGATGACCCCATCATAGCAGAAATCGAGAAATCTGATTTCCCCCAAGACCGGTTTATTGTACCCCCTAAAGATGAACAGTATGAACCTGCTGAGTTTAACCCTGGTCAACCTCGGTCAAACGCTGGAATGAACGCAATGATGGAAGCAATCAAAGCGGACCATGATGTATTGTATTGTTTTGGGTTTGATTTCCTGTTGAAAAGTGAGGTTTGTTTGGATAACCTCTACAAAGACACAAATGCGTATGGACCTGATACTGCAACTTCCTATGCAGATTCCTTCAGGAGAGTAAGGTATTTTGAGTGGTTTGCGAATAAACACCCGGATGTGAGTTTTAAGATGGTTTTCCCCAATGGTAATTACCCATTCCATAGTATGAAAACCAAAAATGTCATAGGAATCAACTTCGGCATAATAGAGGACAAAATTCACACATTAAATGCAAAATAACGCTTGCCAAGGTCCTCCAATATGTTATTATGGTGGTGTAATGATGAGAAATCCTTTGATCTTTTTTGCAGAAGAAGCCAAACGCCGCGGCTACACTATCAAGGTTGTTGGCGATTATTCC
>Ga0208642_1000340_pt1 | contig 25770 bp, 27 predicted proteins | sample ETN02SmetaG_4_FD_185790 | JGI IMG/M metagenome (GOLD analysis project Ga0208642, IMG submission 185790) | Marine microbial and viral communities from oxygen minimum zone, Eastern Pacific Ocean - ETNP2014F10-02SV251 (SPAdes) (version 2) | ecosystem: Environmental > Aquatic > Marine > Oceanic ...
AACAAATCAATTCAAACAGAAATTTTTGGAAAAACAATTCCAAATCCAATAGGCATAGCAGCTGGTTTTGATAAAGATGCAGAAGTATATAATCCTTTGTTTAAATTAGGATTTGGGTTTGTTGAAGTTGGAACTGTAACTCCAATTAATCAATACGGAAATCCTAAACCAAGAATATTTCGTCTTGAAGAAGATGAGGCGTTAATAAATAGACTTGGGTTTAATAATTCAGGTTCTGAAAAAGTTAGATCAAGAATTATTTCAAATTCTCCAAAAGGGTTATTTGGAATAAACATAGGACCAAATAAAGATACAAATAATAGACTAGAAGATTATTTGGTAGGCCTTCGTAAATTTTATAATCTTGCCGATTATTTGACTATAAATATATCTTCTCCTAATACTGAAAATTTGAGAAGCTTTCATAATGAAGATGAGCTAAATGAACTCCTTAGTTTAATTGAAAAAGAAAAAAAAATATTAAAAACTACAGTGCCCATTACAGTAAAAATATCACCAGATATTCAAGATGAAAATATTAATATAATTTCAGACTTGCTTTTAAAACATAATGTTAAGGCGGTAATAATTTCAAATACAACTGATAGAAATAGAAAAAATTTATCTAATATTAATAAATTAGAAAAAGGAGGCTTATCAGGAAAGCCTTTAGAAAAAAAATCTAATGAACTGATTAATAAATTTTACAAAATTTTAAAAAATCAAATAAAAATTATAGGTGTAGGCGGAGTTGATTCTGGTAAAAGTGTTTATCAGAAAATAATTAATGGAGCTAGTTTAGTTCAACTTTACACCGGAATGATTTATAAAGGTCCCGGTATTGCTTCAAAAATAAGTGAAGAATTAATAAATATTCTAGATAAAGAAGGAGTAAAAAATATATCTGATTTAGTAGGAAGTAAAAATTGACCTTGACTGGTAACTTTAGAACACCTATACAGTCATAAATTTTATGTCTAAAAAATGTGAACTTACTGGAAAAATTCCTCTTAAAGGTCATAAGGTTAGTCATGCTAACAATAAAACAAAAAGAAGATTTTTGCCCAATCTTAAGAAAGTGAGATTTAAAAGTATAATTTTAAATAAAAGTTTAAAATTAACTGTATCTAATGCAGGAGTCAGAACAGTAGATAAAAAAGGCAGTTTTGACCAATTTATTAAAAGTGCAAAAGCTAGAAACTTATCTTCTAGATTAAAAAAATTAAAAAAATCATTACTTAGCAAATCTGCTTAATGAATAGAGTTTTTATAATACTTTCATTTTTAATGGGAGTGGTTGTTTTAACATCTAATTATTTAGTTCAGTTTCCAATTAATTATTTTGGTTTAAATGAGATATTAACTTATGGAGCATTTAGTTATCCAGTAGCTTTTTTGATAACCGATATCTCCAATAGATTTTATGGAAAAATATCTGCAAGAAAAATTGTATATATAGGTTTTGCTATTGGTATTTCCTTCACACTTTTGTTTTCTACAAATTTTGCAGATTTAATTTCATTAAGAATTGCAATTGGTTCGGGCACAGCTTTTTTAGTTGCTCAATTGTTAGATGTTCAAATTTTTGATCAGTTAAGAAAAAAAAAATGGTTTGTAGCACCCTTAACATCTTCTTTAATTGGCTCTACTGTTGATACTTTTTTATTCTTTTCAATATCTTTTTATGCAACCGGAATACCTTGGTTTACTTTATCTTTGGGAGATTTGGCAGTTAAAATTTTTGTTGCATTAGTAATGTTAATTCCATTTAGATTATTGTTAGGAACAGTTAAAACTGTTTAATAATTATTTATATAAAAATTTATAGGACAAAATTTTGTAAGCTAATTTAGCTACAAGAAAGTTGTATGAATTAAAACCCTTTATTGGTGCAAGTTCGTTTATATCAGCACCTACAATATTTGAATTTTTAACGGCCATCTTTATTATTTCTAAAGTTTCATTCCAAAAAAGTCCTCCTGGTTCTGGGGTACCAGTTGCTGGCATAATACTTGAATCAAATCCATCTACATCAAAAGTTATATAAACAGTTTTATTTTTAATCATTTTTTTAAATTTATTTAAATTCCATTTATTTTTATCTTTTGCCCAAAAAATATTTATTCTAGAGGAATTTTTTTTTAAATAAGGTATTTCATTTTTAGATATATTTCTTATACCAAAAGAAATTAAAGAAACATTTTTATAATCTAAACATCTCTTTATTGCTGAGGCATGTGAAAATTTTTTTCCATTATAACTTTCTCTTAAATCAGCATGTGCATCAAAGTGCAATAAACATAATTTCTTATATTTTTTTGTAAACGGAGCTATACAACCAGGTGTTATTGAGTGTTCACCACCAAGTGTTAAAGGAAAAATATTGTTATTTAAAATTTTTTCATTTATTCTTGATATCTTATTTAATGCTTTGTTTATGTTTTTATCTATTTTGAAAGGTTTTAGGGTTTTAATTCCAATTTTTTTATAGGGTTCGCAGTTTAGTTCTTCGTCATATAATTCAACTTGATGTGAAGCTTTAATAATCTCTTTTGGACCATTTTTTGTTCCACCACCATAACTAACTGTTTTTTCTAAACCAAATGGAACAATTATAACTTTTTCTTTAATTTTAAAATTGTTATCAACTCCAAGAAACCCCTGTTTGTTTGATAAGTAATTCAATTTTTATCCAAATATTTTTGAAAAATTTTTTCTTGTTCTACTTTTCCACTCACCATTGTGATAAGCGTCGCTTGCAATTAAAGGAAGGACACTGGTTGCCTCAGCAAAAACCATTTGTTCTTTTGTTATATCAACCTTACCCCAAGAGCTTGCTTCTTTTAGCGTTGAACTACTGCACGCCCCATCTCGTGAATCAGCAACAGTTATTTGTAATGCATATTTATGCATACTTACTTCTTTTCCTAGTAGTTCAGCACAAATAACCGTATCTTGAATAAAATTTTTTGGAACACCTCCTCCAATCATAAACAATCCAGATTCTTTTGATCTAATCTTAATTTCAGTTAGTTCGCGAAATTCTCTAATTGAATCTATTGTCATATGCTGTTTTGGATTTTTTTCTTGGTGCATTACTAGCCCAAATCCAGCACTCGAATCTGTAAAAGCTGGGCAAAAAATAGGAACATTATTATCGTATGCAGTCTCAATTAATGAACCTTTCTTTTTTGCATTATTTTTTAAATATTTTCCAATTTCATTAATAAATTCTCTAGAGGTATAACTTCTTGGTTCTAGCTTATCTGCTATTTCGCATATTGTTTTATCACACATTTGAAGCTCATCTTCATCGATATAAGTGTCATATATTCTATCAATATAATTTTTTCTTAATTCAGTATCATCTTGAAATTGCGAACCTTGGTAATGTTTAAAGCCAAGAGCTTCAAAGAAATCCATATCAATAATTGATGCGCCAGTAGCAACAATTGCATCAATCATATTGTATTTAATCATATCTCTATAAATATGCATACATCCAGCAGCAGAAGTAGATCCAGCTAAAGTTAAAAAAATAGTACATTCTTTATCTTTTATCATTTCGTTAAATATATTAGCTGCATTTGCAGTTTCCCTAGAAACAAAAGACATCTTTTTCATTGATGATATTATTTTTCTTGAATCGAATGAGGTTATATCAATGTGTTCAACTGGAGATTTAAGAAAATCTTTCTTACTATTGTGTCCTAAATTCTTTTTATCCGACATTTAAGCAACAAGAAATTGTTTTTCAATTTCTTTGTTATACATTGTCATTATTGGATTGTCTTCCACCTCAAATATATTGTTTGAATAAAGTCCATTAAAATCTGTTCTAAATGTTAAACCATACGCACCAAGTTGTCCAAGTTCAATGTAATCATTTTCTTTAATATTATTTGGTAGAATGAAAGGTCCTTTCATATAATCCATGCTATCGCAGGTTGGGCCATAAAAATCAAAAGCAGTTAATTTTTTTGAAATAGTTCTTCCATTCGTAATTAATTTTGATGGATAAACAATATTAGGAAATCCTGCGTCAAACAAAGTTCCATAAGTTCCATCGTTTATGTGAAGTTTTTGTTTTTTTCTTAAATTCACTCTAACTATTGTTGATCCACTTTCTGCAACAATTGCTCTGCCCGGTTCACAAATTATTTCAGGTAGTTTTTCTAATTTTAAATTTGCTAGTGAGTTTTTAATTTCTTCAAAATAACTCTGAATAGATTGAGGAACTAAATCTGGATAAATTGTAGGGAAGCCGCCACCTACATTAATAAAGTCTGGAATTATTTTTGTACGCTTTATTATATTCTCAATTTCAGCAATTCCTTTTGAATAAGATATAGGATGCATACATTGTGACCCTACATGAAAACTTAATCCTATTTTTTTTGCATATTGTTTTGTTAATCTAAATAAACCTGTCGCTTCTGATAGCATAGCTCCAAATTTTTTAGATAAATCAATTTCAGCATGCTCATTTGAGACTGAAACTCTAACAAATAATTCAAGATCTTTTGCATGATTTGTGCTTTCAATAATTTTAATTAATTCATCTTTTGAGTCTAATGAATAAGCTTTAACACCATATTTGAAATATGCTTCTTTAATACTTTCTCTGCTTTTTACAGTGTGCATATATGCACACTTAGCTGATTTCTTAATATCCTTAATAGTTTTTATTTCGTTAATTGAAGCTACATCAAAATTTTCAATACCACTTTCAATTATTGTTTTTAAAACAAAGTGATTAGGATTTGTTTTTACAGCGTATAAAATTTTTCCTGGAAATTTATTTTGAAAAAACTTGGATGCTAATTGTATAGATTTTTTTCTTATACAATATATTGGCTCACTAGGCTTCAGTTGATTTATTAATTCCTCAACTGTTTTAAATTTTTGCATATAATTTCCCCAAAAAAAATTTAACAAAAAAAACGTGTATAACAGTTATGCACATTTCATAAAATCAGCATTTATGGGATATGATCACTAAAGTAAAGTAAATAATGCTATTGAAATTAGATTATTAATTGCCATATGGAATTTATGAGTGGGATAAAAAATATTAAAAAAATTAATGAATTTGAGAATAAATCTCTACTTATAGTTGATGATGACAATCCATTTAGAGAAAGATTGGCCAGAGCAATGGAAAAAAAGGGATTTAAAGTTTCTCAAGCCGAAGGTGTAAGAACGGGTATTGCTTGTGTTAAGAAAGAAAAGCCAGCATTTGCAGTTGTTGATTTAAGACTGGGTGATGGAAATGGACTAGAGGTTGTAAAAGAAATTCAAAATTTTAACTCAAAAAGTAGAATAATAATGTTAACTGGCTATGGAAATATTCCAACAGCAGTTGCTGCTATTAAACAAGGTGCAATAGATTATTTATCAAAACCAGCTAATGCAGATGATGTTGAAAGCGCATTGTTGGCAGATCCCAATCAAAAAGCTGCTCCACCAGAGAATCCAATGTCAGCAGATAGAGTAAAATGGGAACATATTCATCGTGTGTTCGAGCTTTGTAATAGAAATGTTTCAGAAACAGCAAGAAGACTTAAAATGCACAGAAGAACTCTTCAAAGAATTCTCTCCAAAAGATCTCCTAGATAAGATTTTTTAATTTAAAAAGTTGTTTGGATAATACTGAAAGTATTAATATTTTATAAATTTCGATAATTAGAAATGGTTCTGCACCAACTGCAAAAACTTTACTGAAGCTTTTATCAAAGCCCATAAAATTCCACAAACCAATTAGACCCACAATATAGGCAATACTAATTGAAAGTGATAAATAAATAAAAATAATAATTGGATCATTAGTTTTTTTTATCATTCCAGAAAAATATGCTGCAAAAATAAATCCTAACAAATAGCCTCCTGTTGGACCAGCAAAATACATAAGTCCTCCGCCTTTTGCAAAAACTGGAAAGCCTATTGATCCTTGAGCTAAATAGAAAATTACAGTAGCAGCTGCTAACCTTGGTCCTAAAACCATACCAATAAGTAAGACAGCAAACGTCTGCATTGTGGCAGGAACTAAAGTAAAAGGTGTTTGTAGTTTTGCAGAAATTGTTAACAAAATTGATCCAATAAAAGCGATTATAATATACTTTAGTATTTTTTGAGCTTGAAGAGATTTTGTTAATTCCATGCTTTACTTTATAATTAATTAAATAATTAATCTAGTTTTTTGTTAATCTTATAAAAACATCCTCTAAATCTCCATCATCTGTAGAAATATCATTTATCTTTATATTTTGTTTATTTATGTATTGAATCAAATCACTAATATATAATTTACTTTTTTCGTATGAAACAACTAGTTGATTAGATTCATTTGTTATAACATTTATTGAGCTTAATGAGTTATTTTGAATATTTACTCTTTGATTAACAAAAAATGTTACTATTTTAGTTTGAATTTTCTTTAATAAATTTTTTGTAGTATCTAAAGCAACCAAACTACCTTTATTTAATATTCCTATTCGGTCACACATTTGTTCTGCTTCATTTAAATAATGAGTAGTTAAAATTATTGTTACACCCTGTTTATTAAGTTGTTTTAAATTGTTCCAAAGGTTGCTTCTTAATTCTACATCAACACCTGCGGTTGGTTCGTCTAAAATAATTATTGGTGGTTTGTGTACTAATGCTTTTGCAACCAATAAGCGTCTTTTCATTCCGCCAGATAATGCTCTAGTATAGCTTTTAGATTGTTTGTCTAAAGAAACTAGCTTTAAAATAGTTTCTGTAATTCTATCTTTTTTTTTAATTCCATACATTCCTGCTTGGAGCTCTAAAATATTCCATGGAGTAAAAAAAGGATCTACATTTACTTCTTGAGGAACAATTCCAATAGAAGCTCTGACTTGCCTAGGATTTGTATCTAAATTAAATCCCCACACATTAACTTCTCCAGAAGTTTTTATTGTTGTACCAGCCAAAATATTTATAAAGGTACTTTTACCGGCACCATTTGGACCTAGCAGGCCAAATATTTCTCCTTCATTCACTTCTAAGTTTAAATTTTTGATAGCATGTACTGATTTTGAACTATTCTTTGAGTAGGTTTTGTTTAAATCTTTTACATATAAAACATTTTTTTTGTTCATCGATCGTTATACATTTATAACATTAGAATAAATTAAGATAACATTATTTTATGAATAAAATAAAAAACACAGATCACTTTTATCTTATAGATGGTTCAGGATATATATTTAGAGCCTATTATGCTCTTCCTCCTTTATCTAGAAAAAGTGATGGAATGCCCACTGGTGCAGTAAGTGGATTTTGCAGCATGTTATTTAAATTATTAGAAGACTCTAAATCAAATGAGAACAAACATAAGCCAACTCATTTTGCAGTAATTTTTGATTCAGCCAGAAAGAATTTTAGAAATGAAATATATTCTGACTACAAAGCAAACAGATCTGATGCACCAGATGATTTAATACCTCAGTTTGAATTTATTAGAAAATCAGTAAAAGCATTTAACCTACCTTCAATTGAATTAATAAATTATGAGGCAGATGATCTTATTGCGACTTATGTAGATCAGATCTTAAAAGAAGGAGCAAAAGCAACAATTGTTTCATCGGATAAAGATTTAATGCAGTTATATAAGAAAAATATTCGAATTTATGATCCAATGAAAAATAAATTTATTTCGAATGAAGATGTAAATAATAAATTTGGCGTTAACCCAGATAAAGTAGTTGATGTACAAGCTTTAGCAGGAGACAGCAGTGATAATGTTCCTGGAGTTCCTGGAATAGGAGTAAAAACTGCAGCAGAATTAATTAATCAATATGGAAATTTAGAAAATTTATTAAAAAATGCAGACAAGATAAAACAAAATAAAAGAAGAGAAACTTTAATTCAAAACAAAGACAAAGCAATTGTTAGCAAAAAATTAGTTACTCTTAAAAAAGATGTCCCAGTAATAAATAAAATTTCAGAATTTGAGCTAAAAGAAATAGATAAAAATAAATTATATAATTTTCTGAGAGAAATGGAATTTAACAGATTATTGAGCTCTGTTATTTCAACTTATGGAGAAGTAGAATTTTCAAGTAATACAAAAGTTTTTGATCAAAAAGAAAAAAATCACAAAATTTCTAACAAAAACTATGAGTTAATAGAAAAAGAAGAAGATATAGATAAATGGCTGAACGAAGCCGAAGAAAATGGCGAGATTGCAGTTGATACTGAAACTAGCTCTTTAGACCCTCATCAAGCGAAGCTAGTAGGCATTTCTTTCTCTACAGAAATTGGCAAAGCATGCTACATCCCTATAGGACATACTGAAGGCAAAAATCTTGAAGAAAAAAAAGTTATTAAAAAAATTAAGCCGATTTTAGAAGACAAAAGTATAAAGAAAATTGGTCAAAATATTAAATTCGATTACATAATTTTTCATCATAAAGGAATAAATATGAATGCAATGGAAGATACAATGCTTATGTCTTATGTTTTAGATGCAGGAAAAAATAGACATAACATGGATGTGCTATCAGAAATTCATCTAGATCATAAAACAATCGCTTTTAAAGATATTGTAGGAACTGGAAAAAAACAGATTAATTTTAGTGAAGTAAAAATTGATATAGCTAAAGATTATGCCGCTGAAGATGCAGATATAACTTTTAGATTATATAAAATTTTTTCTAAAAATATAAAATTAGAGAAATTGCTTAATATTTATGAGATTTTTGAAAAACCACTAATTAAAATTTTAGCATTAATGGAAATTTATGGTGTTAAAGTAGATCAAAAATTTCTTCAAGTTCTCTCAAGCAAATTTGAAAAAAAAATTAATAATTTAGAAAAAGAAATTTACAAAGTTACAAAAAAAGAATTTAACATTGGTTCCACAAAGCAGCTTGGCGAAGTCATGTATAATGAAATGAAAATTTCATCATTGAAAAAAACAAAAAAAGGGAGTTTTGCTACTAGTGCACAGGTATTAGAAGATCTTGCTTTTAAAGGACACAAACTGCCAAAACTAGTTTTAGACTGGAGGCAGGTAACAAAACTAAAAAATACTTACTCAGATTCTTTACAAGAGCATATAAATCCTATTACAAGAAGAGTTCACACCTCATTTTTACTGGCAGCAACTTCAACAGGAAGATTAGCTTCAAGCGATCCAAACTTACAAAATATTCCAATAAAATCTGAAGATGGAAAAGAAATTAGAAGAGCTTTTGTGGCAGAAAAAAATAGTAAGTTAATTTCAGCAGATTATAATCAAATTGAAATGCGAATTTTAGCAGATTTAGCAGATGTAAAAGAGTTAAAAAAAGCATTTAAAAATAAAGAAGATATTCATTCACTTACCGCAAGTCAGGTTTTTAATACCAATATTAAAAAAGTTGATTCAGATATGAGAAGAAAAGCAAAAGCTATAAATTTTGGAATAATTTATGGTATTTCACAGTACGGATTAGCAAAACAAATTGGCGTTTCCAATTTTGAGGCTGAGGAATTTTTAAATTCATATTTTTTAAAATTTCCAGAAATAAAAAACTACATGGAATCCACAATTAAATTTTGTAGAAAGAGCGGATATGTAAGTAATATTTTTGGAAGAAGAACTCATATAACAGGAATTAATGATAAGAATTTTAATATAAGAAATTTTCAGGAGAGAGCAGCGATTAATGCTCCTATACAAGGATCAGCTTCTGAAATAATGAGAATGGCAATGATAAGAGTTAATAAAAAATTGGAAGAAATTAAAGAATCAAGCTGTAAAATATTATTACAAATTCATGATGAATTAATATTTGAAGTTCACAAAGATGACATAATGAAATACTCTCAGATTATTCAGGAAGAAATGTCTAGTGTGAAAAATAGCGATCTACACTCTTTTTCAATACCGTTGCTAGTAGATGTTAATGTTGGTAATAATTGGGGGGATCTTCATTAATCTTGAAGTATTGCCCTAATAAGAACAATTTAGTATTTTTAATTAATTTATGAAAGAAACAATTGCATTAATTGATGACGATAGAAATATCCTGACCAGCCTCAGTATTGCTTTAGAAAAAGAAGGATATAAAGTTCAGACTTATTTAGATGGAGAGAGCGCTCTAATAGGACTTGCAAGAACTCCTCCAGATTTAGCTGTTATAGATATAAAAATGCCCAAAATGGATGGCGAAGAATTGCTAAAAAAATTAAGAAAAAAAACTTCTTTGCCAGTAATTTTTTTAACATCAAAAGATGACGAAATAGACGAGCTGCTAGGATTAAAATTAGGTGCAGATGATTTTATAAAAAAATCTGGAGGATTTTCAATAAAAGTGCTCATTGAAAGAATAAGAGTGCAATTAAGAAAAAAAAATCTAAGTAGCATTGAAGATACAAAAAATATTATAACTCATGGCAAACTAAAACTTGATCCTTCCCAACTTGAATGTGAATGGAATGGAAAACATTTACCCGATAAACTTACAACAACAGAGTTTTTAATTGTTCAAGAACTTGCGAAAAGACCGGGTATAATTAAAGAAAGATCACAATTAATGGATATTGCTTATAGAGAAGATACGGATATTGAAGACAGAACAATAGATAGTCATGTAAAAAGGATCAGAAAAAAATTTAAAAAAGTAGATAATAATTTTTCCGCTATAGAGACCAGATATGGAAGTGGCTATCGTTGGAATGTAAGTTAATGTTAAGCAGTTTTATAAAAAATATTTCCATACTTAAAAAGTTCTTATTTATAAATCTTATTGTTTTTATAATTTTTGGAAGTTTAACAGCAATTTATTTAAAAGGAATTCAGCCAAATTTAATTAATAAAAAAACATCAAACCATATAAATATTATTAATAATACTATTGATCATATAAGAAGATTAAAAATTCAATTCAACAAGGATGACATAAGAAAATTTCTATTTTCAACAAGGTTTCTTTTTCAGAATTTAGATCGCGTTATGATATTTGATAATAAATTTAAATTGATAGGTGATACCGATACTCTAGATTTAGATCCAAGATCATTTAGCCAAAGATTAGATATTGTTGAAACGAACATTCAAGATAAAGATGAAATATCAGAAAAAAAAAAAATTATTCAAGAAAATAAAAATAAATTAAAGCCTTTTTCCGAAATAATACTAGATTATTCCAAATCTTCTGATTTTGGTAAACCGTATACTTTTACTCAAGAAAATTATGATCAATTTTTATTAATTACAATTAAAAATGTTAATGATGGTGAGAAGAATATTGGTTACTTGGCTATTAGTGAAAAAGCAAACGATATTAGAAATGCTATAAATGAGAGAAAAATATTTGTTTTTAGAACTGCTTTAGTAGTTGCAATTGTGATTTTAATTTTTTCATTAGTCTTAAATAGATATTTTTTAAAACCAATTAAAACTCTAGTAAATTTTACAAAATCAATAAAAGAAAAGAATAAACAAAAAATAAACATTCAAGTTGTAAAAAATAGAAGTGATGAAATAGGAATTCTTTCCAATTCTTTGGATGAAATGACAAATGAGTTAAATAATAGGATTAATGCTGCAGAGAACTTTTCAACAGACCTAGTCCATGAAATCAGAAATCCACTTGCTTCTTTAAAAAGTGCATCGGAGATAATTTCGGAAACTACAGATAAAACTCAAAGAGAGAAGCTGGTTAGTATACTATTGAACGATGTAGAAAGAATTGAAAGACTGATTACCGATTATTCTCAAATGCTCAAAGATGAAGTTGCAATAACAAATGAACAAATGAAGAAAATTGATTTAAAATTAATAGCAACATCTGTAGTTGATGATTTTAATAGTATTTATAATTCAAAAAATGGAATTAAAATTGAATTAAATTCAAATGGGTCAAACAATTACAATATTCTTGGAATAGAAAATAGAATTGAGCAAATAATTGCAAATTTACTAGATAATTCAATTTCCTTTAGTAGAGAAAATCAAACAATCAAAGTTGTTCTTTCAAAAGATAAAAAAGAAAAAAATATCATTTTAAGTGTTGTTGATGAAGGAGAAGGCTTCAAAGAAAACGATACAAGCAAAATTTTTAAAAGATTTTATAGCAATAGACCTAATAAATTTGGAGAACATTCTGGATTAGGATTAAATATTGTTAAAAATCTAGTTGAGTTGCACAATGGTAAAATTTTTGCTTCAAATAATATTGATCAAAAAGGCGCTATGATCGAAATAATTTTTCCTAAAGTTTAAAGATTATTAGTTGAAAAAATTTTATAAAGTTGTTAAATGGTCTTCTTCATGACAGATTTTAAAGTAAAAGATATAAATCTCTCAGATTTTGGTAGGAAAGAAATTTCTTTAGCAGAAACTGAAATGCCAGGCTTAATGGCGTTAAGAAAGGAATACAAAGATAAAAATCCACTTAAAGGAGCAAGAATACTTGGATGTTTACACATGACGATTCAAACAGCAGTTTTAATAGAAACTTTAGTTGAACTCGGAGCAGAAGTAAGATGGTCTTCGTGCAATATATTTTCTACTCAAGACCATGCGGCTGCAGCTATAGCAAAAGCGGGAATTCCAGTATTTGCTTGGAAAGGTGAGACTGAAGAAGAATATTGGTGGTGTGTTAAACAAACCATAGAAGGAAAGAAAGACTGGAAACCTAACATGATTCTTGATGATGGCGGCGATCTAACAGCTTTAATGCACAAGGAGTATAAAGACTTGCTAAAATCAGTTAAAGGTTTGTCCGAAGAAACAACAACTGGAGTATTGGCCCTTAAAAAAATGGAATCTGAAGACAAATTATTAGTACCAGCAATTAATGTTAATGACTCAGTAACAAAATCAAAATTTGATAATTTATATGGTTGTCGTGAAAGCTTAGTTGATGGAATTAAAAGAGCAACTGACGTAATGATGTCTGGTAAGGTTGCAATAGTTGCAGGTTTTGGAGATGTTGGAAAAGGAAGTGCAGCCTCATTAAGGCAAAGTGGAGCAAGAGTAATGGTTACAGAAATAGATCCTATCTGTGCTCTTCAAGCTGCTATGGAAGGTTATGAAGTTGTTTTAATGGATGAAACGATTAAAGAAGCAGACATAGTTGTAACTGCAACAGGTAATAAAGATATAGTTACTGCAGATCATATGCGAGATATGAAAGATAGAGCTATATTGTGTAATATTGGACATTTTGATAACGAAATTCAAGTTGAAGCATTAAAAAATTATAAATGGGATGAAATAAAACCCCAAGTACATGAAATAACATTCCCAGATAACAAAAGAATTATTTTGTTAGCTGAAGGAAGATTAGTAAATTTAGGTTGCGCTACTGGGCACCCTAGTTTTGTTATGAGCGCTTCATTTACAAATCAAGTAACAGCCCAGATAGAACTGTGGAATAATTCAGACAAGTATGAAAAAAAAGTATATGTTTTACCTAAGCACCTTGATGAAAAAGTAGCAATGTTACATTTAGAAAAAGTAGGAGCAAAACTTACTAAATTATCTAAAGAGCAAGCAGATTATATTAGTGTAAAACAACAGGGACCATTCAAACCAGATGCATATCGCTACTAAAAGTAGCAAGATTGATATTACTTTAGAAAAAAATACAGAATTTATTTCTAAAAAATTTTCAAATTATATTAGAAAAGGAGATATTATTTTTTTCTATGGGGAAATAGGCGTTGGAAAAACGACATTTATTAAGTATTTGATCAATAACTTGCAAAATAAAAAAAAACTAAATCTAACCGAAATTCCAAGCCCAACATTTAATATTGTTAATGAGTATAAAATAAATGAAATTATTATAAATCATTATGATTTATTTAAATTAAAAGACCCAAAAGAATTATATAATATTGGATTATTTGAAAATAGTTCAGAAATTGTGACTTTTGTTGAGTGGCCAGAAATAATTTCAAATAAACCAAAAAATATAATTGAATTATATTTTAATTACGAAAATGATTTTAAAGAAAGAAAATTAGAAATATTTTCTGAATATAGAAAAGAAATAATTAATGAATTTAAGTAAACTTAGATCTTTATCCGGAGATGCTTCCTTTAGAAAATTTTACAGGAACAAAAATAAAATTATTGTATTTAGCAAAAAAGATACTAGGAAAAATTTATTAATTTATGATGCTATTAATAAAATTTTAATTAAGAATAAAATTAAGGCACCAAAATTAATTAGTCAAAATTACAAATCAAAACATATTCAATTAGAAGATTTTGGTAATATCACTGTCTATCAAAAGTTAAAAAAAAATAATAAAAAAAAATTAACTTATTATAAAAAAATTATTAAATTATTAAATTTGGTTCAAAAAATTAAGACCAAAAAAATAAAAACATTTTTAGGTTCAAACTATAAAGTACCAAAATATTCAAAAAAAATTCTTTTAGAGGAAGCCAATTTATTTTTAGATTGGTATGTAACAAAAAAAATAAAAAAAAAAAATCAAACTTTATTAAAAAAAAAATTACTTTTAGCTTTAAAAACTTTAATTAATAAAATTAAATTTAGTAATAAAACATTTGTTCACAGAGATTTTCATGTTTCTAATTTAATGATTAAAAATAAAAAATTGTGTGTTATAGATAGTCAGGATGCTGTTTTTGGAAATGTAGCTTATGATCTTGCTTCATTAATAGATGATGTAAGATTAAAAACTAGCATAGACTTTAAGCAAAATATTTTTGAAGAGTACATTGAAACAAATAAAAAAATAAATGTTGTGAATTTCAAAAACGATTTTGAAATTTTATCAGTTTTAAGAAATTTAAAAATAATTGGAATTTTTACGAGATTATCAATTAGAGATAATAAACACAGTTATTTAAAATTAATACCTTATGCATGGAAGTTAATTGAACAAAGAACAGAACAAAATAAAAAATTTATAGAACTAAAAATTATTTTAGATAAGTATTTTTCAAAAAAACTAAGAAATAAATATGAAAATTAATACTGCACTAATTTTGTGTGCCGGATATGGAAAACGTTTAAATCCAATTACTTTAAAAATTCCAAAACCTCTAATTGAAATTAACGAAATTACTTTGTTAGAAAATTCAATAAATTTTTTAGAAAAATTAGAAATAGAAAATATAAAAATTAATACTTATTATCTTCACAGCCAGATTCAAAATTTTATTTTAAACAACAAATCAAATTCAAAAATTGAAATTCTAAATGATGGTAATGAAATTTTAGATACCGGAGGTGGTATTTTAAATCTAATTAATAGATCAGATGAAAATGATTTTATTGTTTTAAATCCAGATACTGTGTGGGGAGATGATTATTTGGAAACAACAATAAATATGATGAATTACTATTTTCAAAAAAAAGTAAAAAATTTGTTAATGATTGTTAATAAAGAAAATAGCTTTGATGAAAGAATGAAAGGTGATTTTTCATTAAGCAATGAAAAGTTATTAAAAAATAAAGAAAATAATTTTATATATACTGGTCTGCAAATTATAAATAAAAGTTTATTTAAAAATGAAAAAGTAATGCCATTTTCAGTTACTAAGATTTGGGATGAGGCAATAAAAAATAAAATGCTTTATGGTTTTGAAAGCAAGCAGAAATTTATTCATATAACTGATTTAGAAATATATAATAAATTAGTTAAAAAATAATTAAATCATTAGCTCTTTTTTGATCTAAATATAAAGCTTCTTTAATCTTTTTATTATTGTCAAATTTAATTAATAAAGGATTTCCTGTTGGAATTTCTAGTTTTGAAATTTTTTCATTATCTATATTAAATAAATATTTGCATAATGCTCGGACCGAATTTCCATGAGCAGCAATAATTATATTTTTATTTAATTTATCTAAAATATTTTTTTCAAAATAAGGAATTACTCTTTCATAAGTATCTTTTAAAGATTCGGTATCAGGAATTTTATCCTTTGGTATATTTTTATAAATTTCAATATTAATAGGATGATAAGGATTATTTTTATTTAATGGTTCTGGCCTAACATCCCAAGATCGCCTAAATTCTAGAACTTTATCTTCTCCCAAAGTTTTTTTCATTTCATCTTTATTCAGGCCGGTTAGGGCGCCATAGTGTCTTTCATTAAGTTCCCAGGCTTTAATAATTTTATCATTCTTAATTCTTAAAGTGTTTAAGATTAAATTTAGAGTTTCAATTGCTCTTTTTTGATAAGAACAAAAAAAATAATCTAAATTTAAATTAAGCTCTTTAATAAGTTCACCAGATTTGCAGGCCTCTAATTTTCCATTTGGTGCCAACTCAACATCTACCCATCCGGTGAATTTTTTTTGTAAATTCCACTCACTTTGACCATGTCTTACTAAAATTAAATGACTCATAGTTTAAATTTAATTATAAGATAAATTGATAAATGACAAAAATAATATTTCACCTTTTAAACATTATATTTGTATTTTTATATATTTATCCAGGAAGTTTGTTGGGTTTTTTTATTTATGGAGATATTTTAAGGCAACCTCAAATAACCTCTAATTTTATAGTTTCCTCAAACCATGTTTATGCTTTTTTTTTGTTATCTTCATTGGGTTTAATAAGCTATTTTAAGAGCTTAAAAATAATTATTTTATACTTAATTTTAATTTCTATAATTCTTGAATTATTTCATTTATTTATACCAAACAGATCATTTCAATTTTCTGATTTGTTTGGTAATATTGCTGGAGTTTTAATGCCTGTTTTTATATTAATTTTATTTAATTTTTGGAGAAAAAAATGAGTTCATTTGATGAAAGAGAAAAAAGTTTTGAGAAAAAATTTGCGCACGACCAAGAACTTCAATTTAAAGTAAGTGCTAGAAGAAACAAATATATAGGAGAATGGGCTTCCAAAATTCTTGGTTATGATGAAGAAAAAGAAAAAGAATATATTCAATCTGTAATAAAAGCAGATTTTACTGAAGCTGGTGATGAAGATGTTTTTAGAAAAATAAAAGATGATTTAAAAAATCACAATATATTAGATGAAGATATTAGAAAAAAAATGGATGAGCTTAATGAAAAAGCAAAGACAGATTTTAAGTAGCTTCTTAATCATTTTATTTTTATTAATTTCTGCCTGTTCTTCTATTCCCAAAAATACCGCTGATAGTTGTTCAATATTTTCCGAAAGATATTTTTGGTATAAGCATGTTAAAAAAACAGAAAAAAAATGGGGAACACCAGTTCATTTACAATTAGCATTTATAAAAATGGAGTCAGATTTTGATTGGCTCGCAAAACCAGAAAGATTAAAATTATTTAAAGTCATTCCTTATAAAAGGCCTTCCAGTTCTTTTGGTTATTCACAAGCAGTTAAAGGTACTTGGGAACAATACAAAAAAGAAAATAATAAGCCCTTGGCTACTAGAGCAAGATTTAAAGATAGTGTCGATTTTATTGGCTGGTATACAAATAAAACTTCACAAATATTAAAAATATCAAAAAAAGATGTTTTTAGACAATATATTGCTTATCATGAAGGTTGGGGAAATTATAAAAATTATAAAAGTAATAATAAAGTTATATTGATTGCAAAAAAAGTACAAAAACAATCTTCAAAATATAAGAGTCAACTTTCCAAGTGCCAAAAAGTACTAAGTACAAATAAATATATTATTTTCTAACGAAGTTCTTTTTTTAATTCTATATCTACAGCATCTATCCTTTTTGTATTTTTTGCTAAAGATAAATACATTGTTGGGGTTACGTAAAGTGTAAAAAATGTAGAAATTATCATACCCCCAAAAATTGTAGCGCCAACTGCTAATCTAGAACCTTCACCAGCTCCTGGACCAATATTTCCTATTATTAGAGGAATCATCGCAATCATAGTACTTAAAGATGTCATGATAATTGGCCTGAATCTTATACTGCACGCTTCTTTAACTGCTGCTTCTATATTTTTTCCAGTTGTTCTAATTTGATTAGCATAATCAACAATTAAAATACTATTTTTAGTGGATATACCAATAAGGATTACAAGTGCAATTTGTGAGAAGATATTAATAGAACTATTTAAAAATAAAATAAAAACTAATCCACCAAAAATTGCCAAGGGAACAGTAAGAACAATTATAAATGGATGCACAAATGAATTAAATGTTGCTGCCATAACCAGATATGCTGTTAATAATGCTAAAGCAAATATGATAAAGAGCTCATTGCTTGTTTCCTTTATTTCTTCTGACTTGCCTTTCCATGTAATTTGGCTTTGTGGAGATACTTCAGTCATTATATTTTCTAAATATTTAATTGCTTCCGAAAGAGTGTAGTTTTCTGAAATATTTGCTGAAATAGTAACCGCTCTTTGTCTGTTATATCTAGCCAATTCTTTTGCAGTTCCCTCTTCTTTAAAATTTACAAGATTTACCAATGATATTAGTTTTCCTGTAGTATTAGATCTTACAAAAATTTTTGATATTCCATCTTTATCTCTTCTATCAGATAAGTATTGCTGTAAAATTATTGGATACTCTTTTCCCAATTTATTAAACGTTGTAACTCTTTTTCCACCATAAAGCGTTTCTAAACTTTTTCCAATTGTTTCAGTAGAAACACCTAAGTCTTTCGCTTTATTCTTGTTAATTACAAGCTTTACTTCAGGTTTATTTCTAGAATAATCAGACTCTATTCTTGATAAATTTCTATTCCTTCTTAATTTTCCAATTACTTCACTTTGAATTCTTTCCAATTCTTCATAAGTACTTCCATAAATAACCATTTGAACAGGTTTGTTATAACTTGAAACCCTTATTGATTGAGGGGATATTGGAAAAGCCACCGCTTGAGGTAGAGTCACAATCTTACCAATAGCTTGTCTCATTACAGTTTGGGAATCTTGTTTTCTATTTTTCCAATTATCTAATAAAGCAATAATTATAAAACTATTGTATGAGTTAGCAGAGCTTCCAAATCCAGGTACTCTCATGATAAAACGTGAATAAGGACTGTTTTCAGCTTGTAATAATGGAATAAGTCTTTTCTCAATATTCTGAGCTTTTTCTTGCGTGTACTCGAAAGAACTTCCTTCATCAGTAAAACCAATGACCAGATAAGCTCCTCTATCTTCCATTGGCATTAATTCTTTTTTTGAAAAGTTAAACAACAAAACAGAAGCTACAATTATAAATATAATAAAAACAGAGATGGTTTTTGTCTTTTTAACTAAGACTTCCAATGTTTCTTGATAAAATTTTGAAAAACCTAAGAAAAATTTTTCAAATTTTCGTATTATAAAATTTTTATTATTTTTTTTATTTAAAAATTTACTTGCAAGCATTGGAGATAAGGTTAGAGCAACAAAAGATGATACAACTATCGAGAATGATAAAGCTATCGCAGTTTCTCTAAATAAAGTTCCAGAAATACCCTCAATAAATATTAGCGGCAAAAAGACTGCAATAAGAATTAATGTAGTTGCTATAATTGCAAATGTAATTTGTTTAGATCCTTTATATGCCGCAACAAGAGGATTTTCTCCATTTTCTATTCTTCTGTAAATAGCATCTGTCATAATTACCGAGTCATCAGTAATTATCCCAATCGCCAGTATAAAACTTAAGAGGACAAAAATATTTATCGATAGTCCAAATATATAAATTCCAAGAAATGAAGCTATTAAACTAACAGGCAGAGCTATTGCCGGAACGATTACAGCTTTTAAATTTCCTAAGAATAAATAAATAATTATTACAACCAAAACAAAAGCGATTATAAGAGTTTTATATACCTCATTAATTGCGGCTCCTATGTAAGTAGCTCTATTAAATGCCACTTCTAGCTCTAGTCCTTCTGGTAAGGATTTATTTACTTCAGCTATTTTTTTTTTAATTTCTTTAGAAAGCTCTACAGTAGATGCTCCGCTTCTAGCATAAATTCCTATACCAACTGTCTTTAAATTTAATTGGTCTTTTCTTTGCGCTTTAAATAAAGTTTTTTCTGAAACAGGTCCAAACTCTATTTTTGCAACATCAGATAGTACAACTACTTTTTTACTAGTTTTTTTAATTGGAAGTTGCTCAATGGCTTCTATGCTATTGTAGGATTTATCTAAGTTTAAGGTTAAATCGATATTATTTGCTTCAAGAGTTCCTGCGGGCAATCTAATATTTTCACCTCTCAAAGCTTTTTCAACTTCCTGAACAGTTAAATCATTTGCAGCTAATTTAATAGGATCTACCCAAACTCTAATACTCAGCTCTCTAAGTCCTCCAACTAAAATTCTACCAACATTTTTTACGCTTGAAAAAGTATCTACTAGATATCTTTCAGCATAATCGCCAAGTTCTAAATCGCTCCAGGTAGAAGATGAAAGTGCTAACCACATTGTAGTAGTAAACCCAGCTGCTTGTTTAAGTATTTGTGGTGGATCTGACTCGGAAGGCAAATTATCCACTACTCTTGCAACTCTTTCTCTTATATCATTAGCTGCATTATCCAAATCAATGCTTGTATCAAATTCAACTTTTATTGTGCTTCTTCCATTTGAAGACTTAGAATCAATATTTTTAATTCCTTCTGCACCACCAATCACATCTTCTAGAACTTGCGTTACTTCTTGATCAACTATAGGAGCGGCAGCAGAGGTGTAATCAACTTGTACCTGCACTACTGGAGGCTGCAATCCAGATGGAAGCTCTCTAACTGGCAACTTCCAAAAAACAAAAAGTCCAAATACAATTAAAATTAAAGACATTACCCATGAAACAACAGGTCTTCTAATGCTTAATTCTGTTATGAACATTTAATTTTTAATAGGTTTAATTTTACTTCTTGGAAAAACTTTTTTTAATCCTTCAGCAACAATTATATCTCCAATATTTAATCCTGATAGGATTTCAATATTACCTTCTTGTCTTAAACCAATTTTTATTTCGGTTTTATTTACTATATTATCTTTTGATACTTTATAGACGTAAGTTTTTTCACCTTCCATCATTACACTTGTATCTGGAACACCCAGAGAATCTCTTAAATTAAATTTTACACTTACCTCAAGCAAAGAACCAGATATTAATTCTAGATTTGTATTGTCAATTTTAATTCTTGTTAACAAACTTCTAGTTTCCGCATTTATTCTACTAGAAATAAAATCAACCTCTCCATTAAAGATTTTATTTTTATAGCTTGAAACTTTAGCTTCTATTGGCAAACCCTTTTCAATAACTGAAGAATAATTTTCAGGAATTTTAATATCAGAATAGATAATTGAGTTATCATCTAAAGTTATAATAAATGTACTATCAGAAACAAATATATCTTCAGTTAAACCGGTATATCCTACCACACCGTTAAAAGGAGCTATAATATTCCCACTTTTTAACTTAATAATTACATCTCCTTTTTTGACATAATTGTTTAACTTTAAATCTTCTATTAAATTTTCTTTCTTTATTCTAAAAGATTTCGTTTTATTAGATACAGCAGTTCCAAATGTTTCAATTTTTTCTGAAAATTCTTTATCCACTACTTCAGTTACTATAATTCCCGGAGGAGGTCTTTTACCAAACTTTTTTTGAAAATGTTTTCCAATTACAGTTCTTGCAACAATCACTGAAGCTATAATTAAGAAGAAGACAATTATTATAGAAATTACTTTTGTTGATCTTTTCATATTTTAATTTTTCCGTATTCTGCCCAAGAACCATCATAAATGGTTGGTATATATTTATTATTTATTAAAGAATATGCAAGTGCCAAAACAGAAGCAGTTACTCCAGATCCGCAAGTAAATACAATATTTGTTGTTAATTCTTTCCCCAAAGTATTTTTAAATATGTTTAAAATTTCTTTTTCATTTTTAAATGTATTGTCATCATTAATTAGCTCTCGAAAAGGAATACACATAGATTTTGGAATTGATCCACTTCTCAAACCTTTTCTTGGCTCTTCAACTTTTCCTTCGAATCTTTCTCTACTTCTTGCATCAACAATTCTAAATTCTTGTTTAATAATATTTTCTTTAATTTGAGATTTATTTTTTACTAAACTTTCTCTCTCTGAAGCAATATATTTTGTTTCTCTGATTTTCAAAATTTCTTTTGTTGTTGGCTTTTCTTCTGATTTCCATTTTTTTAAACCACCGTCTAAAACATGAACCAACTTATTATTATGACCAAAATATATAAAATTGTACCAACATCTGCATGAACTTAAGACATCTGAATTATCATAAATTACTATCTCATCGTCATTGGCGATTCCCATTTTAGATATAATTTTTTCCCATTCATTATTATTTGTAAGCATATGAGGCAAATCAGTATTATGGTCTGAATTTTTATCTAAATCGAAAAATATTGCATTTTCAATATGTGATTCTAGGTACTCTCTGTATCCATCTCTTTCCACATTTGGCATATGCCAAGAGCAATCAATTATTTTTAACTTATTAATATTTTTTTCAACCCAGTTTGTGTTTACTAGTGACATAATTAAATTTTTTTTTCTAAATATTTTTGATGATAATCTTCAGCTGGACAATAGTTTTTTAGTAACGACAATTTTGTAACAACTTTACCAGATAATTTTTTATTGTTTTTTTCAATAATTTTTTTAGCAATTTTTTTTTGATTTTCATCTAAATAGAATATTTCACTTCTATATTGAGTTCCTATATCAGGACCCTGGGCATTTAGTGTTGTTGGGTCGTGTATATCAAAAAAACGCTGTAAAATTTTTTCATATGAAATTTTTTTAGGATCAAATTCCAATCTAACAACCTCAGCATGATTAGTATTTCCTGAACAAACTTCCTCATAAGTTACTTTGTTGTCATCACCTCCGCAGTAACCAACTTCAGTTTTTTTAATTCCCTCAAGTTTTCCAAACTTGATTTCTGGTCCCCAAAAACATCCGAGTGCTAATACAGCTATTTCCATTGATTATTGTTTTATTTAAACTAAAGTTATTCTTATGCTTTCCAAAAATCAATTGGGCTTTTTGTATATGTTTATGTCGGTTTGTGCATTTTCAATAATGGATTTAATCGTAAAATGGTCAGATTCATATCCTTTGGGACAGGTATTATTTTTTAGAGGTTTTTTTGGTTTAGTATTTTATTTTTTTATTATTCCTAGAGAAAGGCTTAAAAATTTTTATTATACAAAAAGAACTGGATTGCATTTTTTAAGATGCTTATTTGGTTTAATAGCTCTAATTTCAATATTTATTGCTTTAAGAAATCTACCGTTAGCTACCGTTGTTAGTATTTCATTTGCTGCTCCAATTTTTACAACTATTTTTTCAATTTTTTTTCTTAGTGAGAAAGTTGGAATGTATAGATGGCTTGCAGTAATTGTAGGATTTATTGGTATTATAGTTATTACAGAACCTGGTTTTAGTTCTTTAAACATATACTTTGTTTATCCAATAATTTTTTGTTTAGGTCTATCTTATGTTGCCATTGCTATCAGACAATTATCCACTACCGAACCCATTTGGTTGATTGCTTTAAATTTTTCAGCTGCAATAACTATAGTAAGTTTTTTTACAATTCCCTTTGGATGGATAATGCCCGACATAAAAGATTTAATTTTATTATCCTTTATAGGAATTTTTGGCGGTGTTGCAAATTTATGGCTGAGCCAATCTTATAAGTTTTCTGAAGTTTCTTTGGTAACTCCTCTAAAATATTTAGCTTTAGTTTTTGCAATAATTTTTGGATACTTCATTTGGAATGAAATACCTTCGATTAAAACTCTAGCAGGGGCCTTCTTAGTTATAATTTCGTCTATAATTATCTTTAGAAGAGAAGTTACTTTAAAAAAACAAGTTTCTATTTCAAGACATGAATAATCCCCCAAAATATTGGAATAAAGCAAAAAAATATTTATCTAAAAAAGATAGAGTAATGAAAATTTTAATTGAAAAATATAAACACAAAACATTAACTACAAGAAAAGATATTTTTTTCTCTCTTTGCAAAAGTATAATAGGTCAACAAATTAGTGTCGCAGCGGCAAACTCAGTGTTCAAAAAATTTAAAAGTGCATGTAATGGCGAGATAAATCCAAAAATAGTAAAAAAAATTACTATTCAAAAACTTAAAAAATGTGGCCTGAGTAGGCAAAAGGCCAAAGGAATAAAAGAACTGTCAATTAAATTTTCAAATAAATCATTTAACCCTAAGCTTATTAAAAAAATGAATGATGAAGAAGCAATTGTTTATCTTTCAACTTTGAGACAAATTGGAAGATGGTCTGCAGAAATGATATTACTTTTTACTTTTAATAGAGAAAATATATGGCCTATTCAAGATATAGGATTGCTAAGAGCTATATCAAATAACTATAAAAAAAAATATTTACCTCCAAAAAATTTTGTTAATTTTTTAAGAAAAAGATTTTCACCCTATTGTTCTGTTGCCACGTGGTATTTATGGCGTTCAATTGATAATGAGCCTATCCAATACTAAATACTCTATTTTAATCTAGCCATTCTTTATAATTTTCTTTATTTTCTTTTAAATAAACTGGCAATTTGTCAAAACTGTAATTAATTAGCTTACTTCCGCTTCCAACTTTATTTACGGTTTTATCAACTTTTAAGTCATAAATTGCTTGTTTGCTCTTAATTATATTGTCTATTTGATCTAAGGTTAATGGTTCTTCATCAAATTCTCTGTGATGCAGATATGATTTTAACTTATGTTCTATTTCTTTAGGAGATTTAATATTTGAAAAATGCCAACCTCCATTTTTAATAAATTTAATACTGTTATATTTAATTTTTGAAAAAATTATATCTAACCTAAATAAAGAATATTTTTTATCTTTAATGTTTCTTAACCATTGAGGACTTAATAGGTCTTTTTTTCTACAGCCTTTAGTTCCAGACCAAACCATATTAGGTAATTTTAAATCAAATTTGTAGTAAAACATATCTTGTTGAAACATTAAAATTTTTTCTTTTAAATTTTCAAATTTTATCTCTTCAAGATTTGGAATTTCGTCAACATCAGAAATCAGTATTAAATCTTCGGGACTTGCTTTTTGCAAACCATTTGCAATATGGTCTCTTTGCTCATTTTCTCTTTTAGCAGCATTAAGAATATATTTTCTTGATTTTTCACCTTCATTATCATTTTCATGAACCACTTCTATTTCATCAGGCTCTTTATCAAAAGTTAAATAAATTATTTTGTCTTTAAATTTTTCAAATTTTTTATGGTTGAATTTTAAGTTTCTTTTATCACCTCTGTGTGTAAAAGTGCTTTCCACAATAATAAAATAATCAACATACCTGTCTAAAGTATTTAACCTTAAATCTAGAACAATCTCTTCATCAAAATACATAAAACAATCAAAAATTTTCATAGGTCTATTTAATTTACACTATTGATACTTGCTACAAAAAAGTATCTTTAGTAGATTAATAATTGAGTTAATTATTACTAAATTTAACTAAAATATGAAATATTATAATTATTTTTTTACAGCAATATTTATATTATTTACTCAAACTTTATGTGCAGATGAAATATTGGACTTGGGGAAAAATATTTTTTTAGAAAAGGGAAACTGTGCTACTTGCCATACTTTGTCTGATGCTGGATCAAATGGAGATATTGGACCAAATTTAAATGTAATTAAGCCAGAGGCTGGAAGAGTAGTTATGGCAGTAACAAATGGTATTGGAGTAATGCCGGCATATGAAGGCATGCTCACATCTAAAGAGATTGAAGCAGTTGCAATATATGTTTCAGAAAAATCAAATTAATAAGTTTATTTTATAATTTCTTCTAACCTAAAAGTTGCAA